>Ga0207874_1000013_pt1 | contig 277154 bp, 237 predicted proteins | sample HigsolmetaAR201D_FD_184833 | JGI IMG/M metagenome (GOLD analysis project Ga0207874, IMG submission 184833) | Ionic liquid and high solid enriched microbial communities from the Joint BioEnergy Institute, USA - AR20-1-D (SPAdes) (version 2) ... | reverse complement strand
GTCGGGAAGAAAATTGACGGCGCAAGGTGCGCCATGCGCGGTTGACAGGCGGGGAAGGGCCGACAACAATTATGATACCGACCGTATGGTATGTAAAAACAGGCAACAGCCTCAGGAGCCAAATGATATGGCGAGTTTATCGGAAGTGCGGAAAACGCCGGATCGCGTTTCGGGATTGCCGCTTGTCGGGAATTTGCCCGAATTTGCCCGCGACCCGATTAAATTTATCACCCGCCTTAAGGAGGACGGTGGCGATGTCGTCGGGTTTTCGCTCTTGGGCGATCAGAGCGTGCTGATCAGCCATCCGAAAGACATCGAACGCGTGCTTCTGGAAACCGGCAAGCGCTACAGCAATGGCAAAAGCGGCACTGGCTACGCGCTCAAAACCATTGTGGGCAACGGTCTGGTCATGAGCGAAGGTGAGTTATGGAAGCGCCAGCGCAAACTGCTTGCGCCCGCCTTTCATCATCAGGCCATCAGGAAATATGCCGGTTTGATCGTCGATTATGCACACGATCTGGCGCAGAGCTGGCATGATGGGGCTGTTCGTGACATCCATCAGGACATGATGACGCTGACGCAGCGCATCATCATGAAAGCGCTGTTTAACGTGGACGTTCTCAACCACGCCGGCACGGCGAGCGAAGCGTTCGATACCATGATGCACGCCATCGACGCCGAGATGCGCGGGCTGGAGGCTATCCTGCCCGACTTTGTCCCAACTTTTTCGCGTGTGCGGCTGCGCGAGGCGGTGGCTTATATCGATGGGCTGCTGACGGAAATCATCGAGAAACAGCGCTCGGAAGCTGGCGATGAGCACGACGATCTGCTGACGATGATGATGGACGCCCGTGACGACGATGGGCAGCCCATGAGCCGGGAGCAACTGCTCGATGAAATCCGCACTCTCTATCTGGCGGGGCACGAGACGACCGCCACCACGCTTTCGTGGACGTGGGTGCTGCTCTCGCGTAATCCGGAAGTCTATGCCAGACTGGAAGCCGAGATCGGGCAGGTGTTGAACGGGCGCACGCCCACGGCTGAGGATGTGGGGCAACTGTCCTACTGCAACGCGGTCATCAAGGAAGCCTTGCGTTGCTATCCGGTCGCCTGGATTACCAGACGGGTCGCGCTGGAGGATGTGGAAATCGGCGGGTATCAGATTGCGAAAGGGACTTCCATCTACCTGAGCCCCTGGATCGTCCATCATGATGCGCGCTGGTACGCAGACCCGGACACATTCATGCCGGAGCGGTGGTTGAAGGACAAATCCGAACTGCCGCCGCGAGAGGCGTACATTCCATTCGGCGGCGGGCCGCGTATCTGCATTGGCAACGGGCTTGCGATGATGGAGGCCGTTCTGATTCTGGCGACGCTGCTACAACGCTATCGTGTTTCCGTGCTGGCCGAGCATGAAGTCGAAATCGAACTGACAGGCACGCTGCGTCCCAAAGCCGGTGTGCAGGCCAGAATGATGGAGCGCGCGCTTTAAGCGAAGGCAGCCACGGGCGCGGCGTTGCTTTCTGCGATGTCGCGCCTACGAAGCGGCGTCCCGTATGCGCTGACAGGAGATACTTGTGCGTAGGACAAAAGAGGAGGCCAGACAGACCCGCGAAAATATACTGAAAGCGGCGGCAACGATCATCGCCCGTTCTGGGATCGGCGCTTTCACCATCGAAGCCGTTGCTCAGGAAGCCGGCGTGACAAAAGGCGGCGTGCTGCATCACTTTCCGTCCCGGGAAGCGTTGCTGAACGGCCTGATTGACCATGTCATTGAAGCGTTCAACATACGGCTGCAGAAAGAACTGAGCACGGAACCGGCGGGACAACCGGGGCGCTGGTTGCGCGCCTATATCCGGGCTGTATTCTCGGTTCAGTATGACGTGCAGTATCTCATCCCCGCGCTGGCGGCGGCTGTCGCTGCCGACCACCGACTACTGGAACGGATCCGACGCAGGTTCGAAGAAAGCCAGCAGGCCGTCGTTCGGGATGGCATTGACCCGGTACAGGCCACCATTGTCCGGCTGGCGGTAGATGGCATCGTCTTCGCCCGCTCGCTGAATGTCGATGTGCTGGATGAGGAGACGAGCCGGAAAGTCTATAATGAGCTTTTCAGTCTGACGAGTTCGACTCGCATTTCGCCCTGAAGGGGAAACCTGTCATGATTGTCACTACTGCAACGCTGTTCCGCGCCGCTTACGGCCAGTATGCTGTCGGCGCGTGGAATATCAACAATATGGAGCAGGCGCTTGGATTGTTTGAAGGGCATCAACGCGCGCAGGCTCCCTTTATCGTTCAAATCTCGAAAGGCGCGCGCAAATACGCGGGCATCCCGATGATTGAGGCGATCATCCGCGCTGCCGAACAACTCTATCCCGACGCCATCTTTGCCGTTCATCTCGATCATGGGGATGAAGCGACCTGTTATGCCTGTATTGACTCGGGCTTTTACTCGTCGGTGATGATCGACGCTTCTCACGAGCCGTTTGAAGAAAACGTCACCATCACGCGCCGGGTCGTCGAACGCGCACATGCGAAGGGCATCTCGGTCGAAGCGGAATTAGGGATGCTCGGCGGCGTTGAAGAGGATATCGCGCTGGATGAAAAACACGCCCGCCTGACTGACCCCGACGAGGCCAAGCGTTTTGTCGAGGAAACCGGCGTGGACAGCCTTGCGGTTGCCATCGGAACCAGCCATGGCGCGTATAAATTCACCGGCCAGCAGGCGCTTCATTTCGACCGCATCGCGGCGATTCAGGAGCGCCTTCCCGGTTTGCCGCTGGTCATGCATGGATCGAGTTCCGTGCCGCAGGAGGAAGTCGCCCGTATCAACGCAGCCGGCGGGAAACTCGATCCATCCGCGCGGGGCGTTGATGAAAACGACTTTGCCCGGGCCGCCCGGCTGGGCGTGACCAAAGTGAATATTGATACGGACGGGCGGCTCGTGTGGACGCGGGTGCATCGAGAATACTTCCGCGATTATCCTCAGGAGTTCGATTTCCGCAAGCCGGGCGCTGTTTTCATCGAGGAGTTTGCACGGTTCGTCGTTCACAAGTCGCAAAAACTGGGATCGTTCGGCCAGCTTGACAAGCTGCGGAGTGCCATCTCGTCCTGACGAGAAGCGTCTGGCCGGCAACAATCTTCGCTCATAAATTCGCTCTCCTGCCTTCTTGACTTGGGCGAACAAATTTTCTATGCTGGTGACAGCCAAAGGCGCATCCACAGGAGAGACCGATATGAGCGAAGTCCGCGTTCTGGTTGGAACCCGCAAAGGCGCGTTCCTGCTGCGTTCCGACGAACGGCGTCAGGATTGGACTGTTGAAGGCCCGCATTTTCCGGGCTGGGAGGTCTTTCATATCACCGGGACGCCTGCCGATCCCAACCGGCTCTATGCATCGCAGTCAGGTGGCTGGTTCGGGCAGGTCATGCAGCGTTCCGACGATGGCGGCAAGACATGGGAAACCATAGGCAACGAATTTGTCTATGAAGGCGTTCCCGGCACGCACCAGTGGTATGACGGCTCCCAGCATCCGTGGGAATTCAAGCGTGTCTGGCATCTGGAGCCTTCGCCGGATGACGCGGACTCGGTCTATGCGGGTGTGGAGGACGCGGCGCTGTTTCATTCTTCAGACGGCGGTAAGACGTGGCGCGAGCTGCCCGGGCTGCGCGAGGTCAAAGGCCACCTGTGGCAGCCCGGCGCGGGCGGCATGTGCCTGCATACAATCATCATCAGCCCGGATAATCCCAACCGGATTTTCGTCGCCATCTCCGCCGCGGGCGCTTTCCGAACCGACGACGGCGGCGTCACCTGGCGACCGATCAACGAAGGGCTGAAATCCGAATTCGAGCTGCCGGATGCGACCGCCGAGGTCGGTCACTGCGTCCACAGCATCGCCATGCACCCGTCTCGTCCCGATACCCTGTTCATGCAGAAGCACTGGGACGTGATGCGCTCGGACAACGCGGGCGAATTGTGGTGCGAGGTCAGCGGCAACCTGCCGAGTGATTTTGGGTTTCCAATCGCCGTTCACGCGCACGAACCGGAAACCATTTATGTCGTGCCGATCGCGAGCGATTCCCATCATTTTCCGCCCGACGGTAAACTGCGCGTCTATCGCAGCCGGTCGGGCGGCAACGAGTGGGAGGCGCTGACCAACGGCCTGCCGCAAAGCCACTGTTATGTCAATGTGTTGCGAAACGCCTTCGCGGTCGACACGCTGGAGTCGTGTGGCCTTTATCTCGGTACAACCGGCGGTCAGGTTTACGTTTCCGCCGATTCGGGCGATCACTGGATGCCGGTTGTGCGCGATTTGCCGCCTGTATTGTCGGTCGAAGTGCAGGTCTTGCCATGATTCAGGTGACGCTGCCCTTGCACCTGCGCACGCTGGCGCAGGTCACGGGGCCGGTTGAGCTTGAGGTTTCGCAGCCGGTGACGCAGCGCGCCATTCTGGATGCGCTGGAAGCCGCCTATCCGATGTTGCGCGGCACTATTCGCGATCCGGTGACCAAACAACGCCGTGCTTTCATCCGCTTCTTTGCTTGTGGCGAGGATCTGTCTCACGAACCGCCGGATGCCGCTGTTCCGGCTGAGGTGGCGACAGGAAAGCAGCCTTTCCGCATCATCGGCGCGATGGCGGGCGGATAGAGCAGACGCCCAATCGTCCATGGGGGCGGCATGGCGCTGGCGGGATGTGCCGGTTGCCGCCCCAATTCGTGTTACGATAAGGGCGAAGCGAGATGAGGTGGCGCTATGGGTATCACCCCCAAAACCAGGTTAACCGTTGAGGAATATCTGGAACTTGAGCGGACAAGTGAGACTCGCCACGAATACCTCGACGGTGAAGTGTTCGAGATGGTCGGCGCAAGGGAAAATCACACCCTGATCATTGGCAATCTTGTTGCCGTCTTGCATCCACAGCTTCGCCGGCCATTATGCCGTTTGTATCAGATTGACATGCGAGTCAAGGTCAGTGCGACCGGATTGTACACATACCCGGATGTCGTCGTCCGGTGCGGCACGCCGGAATTTGAGGGATCAGGTCGAGCGACGCTGCTGAATCCCACACTTATCATCGAGGTGTTGACTCCATCAACTGAAGCCTACGACCGGGGCGACAAATTCCGGCATTATCGGGCAATTCCGACCCTTCAGGAATATGTCCTCATTTCGCAGAACAACCCGCGGATTGAGCGTTATCTGCGGCAGAACGACAACACATGGCTATTTACCGACGCGACAGGGCTGGACGCGGAACTTGAGTTGCCGTCGATTGGCTGCACACTGCCGCTTGCCCGCGTTTATAAGCAGGTCGATTTCGAGGCTCAGGACTGACTCAGCGCTTCATACAATTCCAGCAGCACGCCGCCGGTACTGCGCGGATGCACGAAGCAGTAGCGCCTGCCATCGGGGCGCGTGCGCGGCGTCTCGTTAATCAGTTCCGCGCCGTTTTCCGCAAGCCGGGCCATCGCCACTTCGATATTTTCCACTTCCAGACACAGATGATGCATTCCGCCGCCGGTCTTGGCGAGGTACTTTGCCACGCCGCTGTCCTCGGTGATCGGCTTAATCAGTTCGATCTCGCCCTCACCAACCGGCAAGAACGCAATATCGACCGCTTCGGCTTCGTTGCGCTCGGTGTGTTGTAAGGGCAGGCCGAGCGCCTGCTGCCAGAAATTCAGCGCTTTGTCCATATCCGCCACGACGATGGCGATGTGATTGATCTTGATGTTTTGTGTAGTCACGGTTGCCTGCTAATTCAGTAGAAGCGAGCTGAGTAGATGATACGGTTTGGAGGGGACGCCGGGCTGCTTTACGCTTGCTCGCGTTCGGGTTCCGGAATTGGTATTCCCAGTTCCAGAGCGGTTGTCAGCGATGTAATGACTGCCTGTCGCCTGCCTAAGCTCAAATCCGTAATCTTCCAATACCGGTCGCAATTCGTCGAGTGAAACATTTTTGGGATTTCGGCGAATGCGTTCCAGACGTTTGCTCATATTTTACCTCATGCGGATGTATTTTCCCGATCCCTTTCGGCCAGCAACTATTTAACCTGAACACCGCTGGCTGTGAAAGGCAACGGGCGCAGTTACGTTACCTGCGTTCCGGCGTGCGCTATAATCAGACAGAGAAGTGTACAGAGGGAGGTCATGGATCGAGGTCTTTTGGCCCCACATGCGCCGACCCTGCGCGCCATTATCGAGAGCGCCGGCGTCGAGCAGTTGCCGGAAATCTGCGTTCGCCCCGGCGTGCGGGCGGTCTACCGCCTGACGGTGTATCACCACGACGGTCGAGCGCGCGATTCGGTGTCGACGCTCATTTATCGCACCGGGCGGGAGGTCCAGCTTGAGACAGTTTTCCTCGAGCGATTCGGGGGCAAACCGCTCGTCTATTCCATCCCTCTCGACCGCTATGAGCGTTTGGTGGCCCGGCTGAATGCCATTCATTTCGACCAGCTTGCCGACCAGCCCGATTTGCCGCTGTATGGCGCGGATTTGTGGCTGGTGGAACGCGCCGCCGGGAGCTTTACCAAGAGCCTGATTGTTGCGCCAGACCGCGCGGAAGGCGTCTACTCAACACTCGTCAACGCCGTACGAGCCGACCTTCCGGAAGCCCTGCGAGAGGTCGGTTAGCCCTCGATGGAAGCAGAAAACGATTTGATCAACCTGAAACGCCTGAAAACACTGGCCGAGCACAGCGACGTTTACCGCGACTCGCAGCGTCTCGCCATCATCGACATGGGCAGCAACAGCTTCCGGCTGATTGTTGTCGAATATGTGCCGCAACTCAGCTTCAAAGTGACCGATGAAGTGCGCGAGGCCGTGCGTCTTAGCGAGGGCATGGCCGCCAACGATGTCATGAGCGCGGCGGCGATGGATCGCGCGGCGCGCGTGATGCGGATTTACGCCGCGTTCTGCGCGGCCAGCGGCATCAACGACATCGTTGCCGTTGGAACCAGCGCCATTCGCGAGGCGCGCAACCGGGCTTATTTTCTCAAACGCATCGTGTCCGAATCCAATATTCCGGTGCGCGTGCTGGAGGGCGAGGAAGAAGCCTACTACGCCTATCTCGCCGCGGTGAACAGCACGACGCTCACCGATGGCTTTGTGCTCGATCTTGGCGGCGGCTCCATGGAAATCATCCGGGTGAAGAACCGCCGCAACGCCAACGCAATCAGCTTGCCACTTGGCGCTGTCCGCGTGACCGAAAGGTTTTTGCATTCCGATCCGGTAACCTCCAAAGAGGTGAAGAAGCTGCAAAGCCACCTGCGCGATGTCTACCAGAACATCGACTGGTTTCAGGCCGAACCGGGCATGATGCTGGTGGGCGAGGGCGGCACGCTGCGCCTGATTGCCCGGCTGATCCAGAAGCAGAAGCACTATCCGCTCGACCATCTGCATGGCTACGTGATGACGCTGGATGAAGTCGATGCCGTGGTCGATAAGCTGGCTTCGTTGAGTGTTGCCGAGCGGAACAAGCTGGCCGGCATGAAGCACGACCGCGCCGATATCTCGCTGGCGGGGGCGATTGTCGTTGCCGAAGCCATGCGCGCCAGCGGGGCAAAGTCCATGACCATCTGCAGCCAGAGTATGCGCGAAGGGCTGTTTTACGAGCGCTTTCTGGCGGGCAGCGGCGCGCCGGTTTTCCATAACGTGCGCCATGCCGCCGTGCTCAATCTCGCGCATCTCTATCGCTTTCAGGAACAGCACGCCGAGCATATCGCCCGCCTGACGCTGTCGATGTTCGACCAACTGCCGCCGGAGACGCACGATTGCGGGCCGGTCGAGCGCGAGCTGCTGTGGGCGGCTTCGATGCTGCACGACATCGGCGTGTCGGTCGATTATCACGACCATCACAAACATAGCGCTTACCTCATCCTGAATGGCGGCCTGCCGGGATATACGCACCGCGAGATTGCGCTCATCGCGCTGATGGCGCGTTATCACCGCAAGGGCAAACCAACGGTTGACGAATTTGCATCGTTGCTGAAGCCGGGCGACGACCGGCGGTTGCTCCAGTTATGCGCGCTGCTGCGGCTGGCGGAACAGCTTGACCGCTCGCGCGATGGCGTCGTTCGCGACTTGAGCCTGCGGGTGGTGGGCGGCCATGCGCTGATGGAAATCAACTTCCGCGGCGACGAGCAGGTGGCCCTGTGGGCGCTTGAGCGCCATACCGACATTTTTGAGCAGGCTTTCGGGCTGAAACTGCAGGTCATCCCCATTCCTGTGGAGACGACGGCGGATGATGCTTTGGCGTAGCCAGAGACTACCGGATGGCGGGACAGAACGAAGTTGAGTTGAAGCTCTATGTGCGCGATCTCGACGCGGTGCGCCAGCGGCTGGAAAGCGCCGGCGCGGTGTTGGTGTCGCCCCGCACTTACGAGCGTAACGTGCGTTACGATGACAAGTCGCGTTCCTTAAGCCGCAGGGGCGATGTGCTGCGCCTGCGCGAGGACAGCCGCTGGCGCCTGACGTACAAGGCGGGCAAGGGCGCGGTTCGTGGCAGCGATGCCGTGTCGCGCTATGAAGCCGAGGTCGAGGTCAGCGACTTCGACACCATGCACGACATTCTGGGGCGGCTGGGGCTGTCGCCCTACATGGTCTACGAGAAATATCGCACCACTTACCAGCTCGATGGTGTTGAAGTTGTTCTGGACGAGATGCCCTACGGCAACTTTGTCGAGATCGAGGGCGAGGCCGAGGCGATCCAGCAGGTGCGGCTCAGGCTGGGGCTGGGCGAGGCCACGGCCTATCGCGGCGGCTATACCGACCTGTTCGAGCGCGTGCGCCGTAAGCTGAAGCTCAAATTCACCGATCTCACCTTTGCCAACTTTGAACAGATTGATGTGCCTCAAAGCGCGTTTGATTAGCTAAATCGACAGGAGCGCCATGGTTTCCACCAAACTGCACGACGCAAAGAAGCGCTGGCAGGAGAATGTGCTGCGCCGCGCACAGGAAAAAGCGCCGGAGCGCAAATCCGTGTTTCACACGTCCTCCGGCATCGAACTGGAGCCGGTCTATACGCCGGACGATGTCCCTGTAGACTACGAGGCCGAGCTTGGTTTCCCCGGCGAGTATCCGTTCACACGCGGCATTCATCCGCTTGGCTATCGCAGCCGCCTGTGGACGATGCGCCAGTATGCGGGCTATGCGACCGCCGAAGAGTCGAACGCCCGCTATCGCTATCTGCTGGAACACGGCCAGACCGGCTTATCGGTCGCGTTCGACCTGCCGACGCAGATCGGCTACGACGCCGACGACCCGATGGCGCTCGGCGAGGTGGGCAAAGTCGGCGTCAGCATCAGTTCGCTGGCCGATATGGAGCGGCTGTTTCAGGGCATTCCGCTGGACCGCGTTTCCACGAGCATGACCATCAACGCGCCCGCCGCCATTTTGCTGGCGATGTATATTGCGGCGGCGAAACGGCAGGGCGTGGAGCCGAGCAAGCTGCGCGGCACGATCCAGAATGACATCCTCAAGGAGTATATCGCCCGCGGAACCTATATCTTCCCGCCCAAGCCGTCGATGCGGCTGATTACCGACGTGTTCGCCTACTGCAAAACGGAAGTCCCGCGCTGGAACACGATCAGCATCAGCGGCTATCACATTCGTGAAGCGGGCTGCACGGCGGTGCAGGAAGTCGCCTTCACGCTGGCGAACGGCATTGCCTATGTGCAGGCCGCGCTGGACGCGGGGTTGCAGGTCGATGAATTTGCGCCGCAGCTTTCGTTCTTCTTCAACGCGCACAACCAGTTCCTTGAGGAAGTTGCCAAGTTCCGCGCCGCGCGTCGTCTGTGGGCCATGATTATGCGCGAGCGCTTTGGCGCGCAAAACCCGGAAAGCTGGCGGTTGCGCTTCCACACGCAGACCGGCGGTAGCACACTCACGGCGCAGCAGCCGATGAACAACATCGCCCGTGTGACCATTCAGGCGCTGGCGGCGGTGCTCGGCGGCACGCAAAGCCTGCATACCAACAGCATGGATGAGGCGCTGGCGCTGCCCACGGAAGCGGCGGTGCAGGTCGCGCTGCGAACCCAGCAGATCATCGCCTACGAATCGGGCGTGGCCGATACCGTTGACCCGCTGGGCGGTAGCTACCTGATCGAAAAGCTGACGGCTGAAATCGTTGAACGGGCGCAGGCGTATATCCGGCGTATCGACGACTTCGGCGGCGCGCTGGCCGCGATTGAGGCCGGTTTCATCAACCGTGAAATCAACGATGCTGCCTACGAGTACCAGCAGGCAATCGAGAGCGGCGAGCAAATCATCGTTGGACTGAACCGCTTCACGAATGACGAGGAGACGCCGATTGACCTGCTGCGTGTCGATCCGGCGATTGAGGCGGCACAGCGGGAGCGGCTGGCGCGACTGCGTGAAACACGCGATAACGCCAAAGTCGCGGAGCTGCGCGCTCGGCTTGAGACGGCGGCGAAGGGGAGTGAAAACCTGATGCCGCTGTTCATCACCTGTGTCGAAAACGATGTGACGCTCGGCGAAATCTGCCATACGCTGCGCGGTGTCTTCGGCGAATATCGCCCCGACGCGACGATCTAGCGCGGTGTTGCCGCGCTGGTGGTAATGGCCCCATTGCTTCGATGATGCAGAAGGCCCGGTATTGCCGGGCCTTTTTGCTGTCCACTTGTGACCATTTTTTGACAGATGTGATCTCGCGCATTATGCTGTTTGTTAAACAGCATTTTTGTCTTACTCTGGCGATATGTGGCCAGAAAAGCGGCGTTTTAAATATTTGGTAGTAGAGCGAAACAGATTTTCTGTTTCCTTTCCGTCAGGAATGGTTGCTGATGGCTTCTGAAGATTTTGGCCCCTCGCGTGAGGTTGGCGGCTCGATCTTCGCCGATCTGGATGCCGCCGACGAACGCTCTTTCCAGCTTGTCAAAGCGCTGGCCTCGCAACCACGCCTCACCATTTTCAGATTTCTTCGCCTGCAACCCGCCAGCATTGTCGAAATCGCTACTGCGCTGCAGATGCCCGCATCGACGGTTGCCGCTCATGTTCGCGAGCTTGAAGAAGCGGGGCTGGTGTTTACGTCCATCAAGCCCGCCAGTCGCGGCGTGCAGAAGGTCTGTCAGGCAACCACACACCAGCAACTTGTGATTACGCTGCCTCAGGCGACACGTGTGCGCCGGGCTGCGAGCGATATTTCCATGCCCATCGGCGCGTATGTCGATTGCGACGTTAGCCCAACGTGCGGGTTGGCAACGGAAACGAGCGTGATCGGCGAGCTGGACAATCCGGCCTTCTTTTACCATCCCGACCGTATCCATGCCCAGCTCATCTGGTTCAGGCGGGGCTACCTCGAATATCGCTTTCCAAACCATATTCCCGCCGGAGCCGTGGTGGAGAGCCTGCAATTCAGCATGGAGATCGCTTCGGAAGCGCCGCGCCATGACAACACTTATCCGTCAGATATCACGCTGTGGGTGAACGGCGTCGAGGTTGGCACGTGGACCAGCCCCGGAGACTTCGGCAACGATCGCGGAGCGCTGACGCCCGACTGGTGGCCCGATTACAACTCGCAGTATGGCCTGCTCAAAACGTGGAAGATCAGCCCTGAAGGCAGCTATATCGACGGCATTCGCATTTCCGATGTCTGTCTCGATGATCTCGCCCTCCATACCAATCGCTTTATCAGCATGCGGATCGGCAACAAGGAGGATGCCATTTATGCAGGCGGCGTCAACCTGTTTGGCTGCCGGTTCGGCAATTACCCGCAGGACATCATCATGCATCTCAGTTACCGGCTGATGAGTGAGAGGAGTGAGGCCGGCAGTCAGACATAAGCAGCGCGCAACCGTTCTCTGGAAATCAGTTTGCTTTTTTAAGGAGTGGAAGTCATGAAAGCTCAGCTAAGCCGCCGCGGTTTCCTTAAAGCGACAGGTATTCTTGGGGCGGGCGTCGCCATTGGCGCGCCGGGCCTCCATGCCTTCAGGGCGCTCGCTCAGGACGCCATCACGATACAGTGGTGGGATCATTTCCTGCCACTGCAACCACTGCTCGAAAGCGTTTTCGCCGCCTATTCCGAACAGAACCCGAACGTCACCGTTCAGCATACCGTCTATTCACCGCCGGATCTCGGACAGTCGCTGCAACTGGCTTATCCCAACAATCAGGCTCCCGACGTCTTTGCCTATGCGGGCCTCAGCCTGCCGGTTCCGGCGCTGCAAGCGGAAGGCTGGTTCACGCCGCTCGATCCGTACGTCAGTGAGGAATGGAAATCACGCCTACCTGAGGATGTGTTCATTCAGGGCAATACCGTTTTCGATGGCGTCCTCTACAGCTTCCCCATCTTCAGCTTCCGTTTCCACGAAATTCTGAACTGGTTCAACAAGCAGATGATGGAAGAAGCCGGTTACGATCCCGAAAACGGCCCGGCGACGTGGGATGAATTCCGCGACGCGGCGCGCAAGATCACCGATAACGGCGGCGGCTTCACCTTCGGCTGGATTCAGGGCATCGGCCATATCGAGCGCATGGGCGACTCGCTGAACAGTCTGGCGCAGATCGCGGGCGCTTCCGGCCCCATCGACTTTGCGACCGGTGAATACGCCTATGGCACTGATCCCTACGTCAATGCGCTCGAATTCCTGGTTTCGATGGCGCAGGATGGCACGCTGTTCCCGACCTCAACTACCATCGACACGCGCAACGCCCGCGCCCGCTGGGCCACGGAAGCCGGCGGCATGTTCTTCGATGGGCCGTGGAACATCGGCGTATTGCAGTCGGACTTTGCCGATTTCATGGACCTCATCAGCGTGACAGCGCCGCCGACGCCCGAAGCCGGCATGACGCCCTATGTCAATCGCGGCCCCAAGATCGGTGACTTCTGGATTTCGAGCCAGTCGGAACATCCGGAAATTGCCGCCGCAATTCTGCAGGAGTTCATCTCCGATGAATTCCAGATCGGTCTGGCCGAGCGCATGGATCAGCCCCCGCTGGATACCACGGCAGTCAGCCGCGCGAACGTGCATCCGACGTATGTGAAAGCCATCGAGATTTTCAACCAGCAGGTGCGCCTCGCGCCGTCGCCGTCGGTGCGCAACCCGGCAGTTTCCGAAGTGCTGGCGCGCATGAGCGATGTGCGCCCCAATCTGGGCGAGATCGTTCAGGGGGCGATCAGCGGCGACGTGACCGACATCCGCGCGACCCTTCAGGAATACGCCGACAAGATGACGGCGGCGCGTGAAACGGCGATTGCCGCCGCGCAGGCAGAAGGGTTCGAGGTCAGCCAGGATGACTGGGTCTTCGACAACTGGGAGCGCGGGCAGGACTACACCAGTGAGTTCTACCAGTAGCAGAAAAGGCCGGACATTCTGATGAGCACCGTCCGGATGCAGGATTCGTACTCAGGCATGACGCCGGCGCTGCCGCCGGCGTCCCGCTCCGTTTTAAGACAGCTCTGGCACGACCGCTGGATTTACCTGTTCCTCGCGCCGTCGCTGTTGTTGTTCGTGCTGTTCGTGCTTTATCCGGTCGTCAGCAGTCTCTACTTCTCGCTGCTCGACTGGAACGGCTTTACCAGCAATGCGCGGTTCATCGGCCTCGACAACTACATCGAGGTGGCGAACGATCCGCTGTTCTGGAACGCCTTCAACAACACGATCCTGTTTATGGTCATCACGGTGCCGATCCGCGTCTCGCTGGCGCTCATCGTCGCGATCATCCTGAACGATCCACGCCTGCCATTTGCCAACCTGTTTCGCACGGCGCTGTTCCTGCCCGTCATTACGACGACGGCCATCATCGGCGTCGTCATGACGTTTGTGTTCGATCCGGTCGGCGGGCCGGTCAATCGCTTCCTGCTCGAAACGGGGCTGGTCGACCGCCCGATCAACTTTCTCGGACAGGCCAACAGCGCGCTCTATACCGCTATGGGCATTCACATCTGGAAGTGGTTCGGCGTGACGCTGGTGTACTGGCTGGCGGCGTTACAGACGGTTCCGAAAGAGCTGTACGAGGCAGCACAGGTCGATGGCGCGAACCCGCGGCAGGTGTTTCGCTATATCACCGTGCCGGTGCTGCTGCCGTTTGGCCTGCTGATTCTCGTCATCACCGCGCTCGACACCCTGCGCGTTTTCGACCTGATTCTCACGCTGACCGGCGGCGGCCCCTTCCTGCGGACGGAAGTCGTGGAAGTCTACATCTATCGCTGGGCGTTCAACTCCAGCATTCCGCGCCTTGGTTATGCCTCGGCGGCGGCGGTCTTTTTCGGTTTGGCGACGCTGGCGCTGGCGGCGATGCAGGGCGTCGTGGTGGCGTACCTGCGGCGAAAGCGAAACGAACTATGAGACAACGACTGCTTCCCGGCTTCGTCAGCGAATGGAAGTGGGATCTGCGGCGCATCATCACCGTCCTGATCCTGCTCGTCGTCTGCCTCGTGTGGGTTTACCCGTTCCTGTGGATGGTCTCGGCTTCGCTCAAGACGTCACGGGAAATCTTCGCCAGCGGCCTGAACCTCGTGCCTTCCGAATGGCGCTGGGAAAACTATGAGCGCGCCTGGGTACAGGCCAACTTCAGCCGCTATATGATCAACACTGTCGTTATCACGGTCGCGACGGTCGCGCTGGTGGTGTTCCATACCAGCCTGTCCGGTTACGTGCTGGGCCGGTTTAAATTCATCGGCCAGCGCTTCATCCTCGGCCTGCTCGTCGCCACCGTCTTTGTGCCGCTTGGCTACACCATCATCCCGACCGTCCAGATCGCCGGGGCGCTGGGTTTGTTGAATACGCTGCTCGGCCCGATCCTCGTGCTTAGTTCCGGCCACGTCATCCATATCCTGCTGTTCGCGGCGTTCTTCCGCAGCGTGCCGAAGGAGCTGGAAGAGGCGGCGGTGCTGGACGGCGCGAATTTCCTGCAGGTGTACTGGCGCGTCATGCTGCCGCTGAGCCGGCCGGTCATCGCCACGGTGAGCGTGCTGACGTTCCTGCAGGCGTGGAATAACTTCCTCGTGCCGCTCGTGTTCACGTTTAGCCGCCCCGACCTGCGCACGCTCAGCGTGGGCCTGTTCGCCTTCATCGGCGAAAACGAAATCGACTGGTCGGGCATGGCGGCAGCGGCGACGCTGTCATTAATTCCGATCGTGCTGGTGTTTTTCTTCGCCCAGCGCCAGTTTGTTGAAGGTCTTGCCGGCGCTGTCAAACAGTAGAGCGCTCGTTTCAGGGACACACGCAATGCCGACTCAAGCTCCAAATGTGTTATGGATCTGTACCGACCAGCAGCGCTTCGATACGTTGGGCTGCTATGGAAATCCGTTTGTGCACACGCCGAACATCGACCGGCTGGCCGAACGCGGCGTGCTTTTCGAGAACAGCTTTTCGCAAAGCCCGGTCTGCACGCCGAGCCGCGCCTCGTTTCTGACCGGGCGTTACCCGCGCACGACGCGCTGTCGCCAGAACGGGCAGGATATTCCCAAAGATGAAGTTTTCGTCACCCGCCTGCTGAAAGAGGGCGCGGGTTACATCAACGGCCTTTCCGGCAAGCTGCATACTTCGACCTGCAATCCTTCGGTCAATAAAGGGACCGAGCGGCGCATCGACGATGGCTACGACGAGTTTCACTGGTCGCACCACCCGCGCCCGGAATGGCCGACGAACGAATACGGCAACTGGCTGATCGAGCGCGGCGTCAAATACGACGTGAGGCCGTCCGAACGCTCGAAGCAGGTCAGCATCGGGATGCCCGTCGAATATCACCAGACGACGTGGTGCGCCGAAAAGGCGATCAACTTCATTCGCGCCAACGCGGACTACGACTATCCGTGGCTGTTCTCTGTCAACATCTTCGATCCGCACCACCCGTTCGACCCACCCGCCGAGTATCTGGAACGCTATCTGGAACGCCTCGACGAAATCCCGCTGCCGAACTATGTCGAGGGCGAACTGGCGAACAAGCCGTTGTTCCAGCAGATCGATCACGGACAGTCGTACAACACGCCGCATCTGCACGCGTTCACCGAAATGTCGGAGGATGAACATCGCTACGTGCGCGCCGCCTACTGGGCGATGATTGACCTGATCGACGCGCAGGTCGGGCGTATGCTCGACGCGCTGGAAGAGACAGGCCAGCTTGAAAACACGATCGTGATCTTCATGTCCGACCACGGCGAGATGCTGGGCGACCACGGGATTTATCTCAAGGGGCCGTATTTCTACGAGCCTGCGATCAAAGTCCCGCTGATCGTGTCGATGCCGGGAACCGTGCTGCAGGGCCAGCGCAGCACGGCGCTGGTCGAACTGGTGGACATCGCGCCGACGTTGCTTGAAGCGGCAGGGCTGCCAAGGTATCCGGGGATGCAGGGCCGCTCGCTCTGGCCCATGCTGACCGGCGAAGCGCCGCTGGACCAGCACCGGGACGACATCTACTGCGAGTATTACAACGCCATGCCATGGCACCGCGACCCGACAGCGCAGGCGACGATGGTGCGGACGGAGCGCTACAAGCTGGTCGCCGTTCATGGCGTCGGCGGCGAGTTGTACGATCTGGAACGCGACCCGAACGAAACGCACAATCAGTGGGATAATCCTGACTACGCGCCGGTTAAGCTGGAACTGTTCTCTCGGCTATGCGACCGCATGGCTTACACGGTCGATCCTTTACCCGAGCGCCGCGCCGCCTGGTGAGCGCGGCCACACACGCTCTCTACACAGGAGAAACAAGCTTCATGACGATCCCACGCAGTGAATATCCCCGCCCGCAGTTTGTGCGTCCCGATTGGCTGTGCCTGAATGGCGAGTGGCAGTTCGAGATCGATCAGGGCGATTCCGGACTGGAGCGCGGTTTGCTCGAACGCGAGTTGAACGATCGCATCATCGTCCCGTTCTGCCCGGAGTCCGAGCTGTCCGGCGTGCATAACCGCGATTTTCTCAACGCCGTCTGGTATCGCCGCGTGGTCGATATTCCCGCGGAGTGGCAGGGGAGGCGCGTGCTGCTGCATTTTCAGGCGGTCGATTATGACGCCACCGTCTGGGTCAACGGCGTCGAGGTGGGGCGGCATCGCGGTGGCTTCACGCCGTTCTCGTGCGACCTGAGCGGCGTCGCCGGGCCGGGCGAGCAGATCACGATTGTCGTGCGCGCGCGCGACCGCCACGACGTGCCACAGCCGCGCGGCAAGCAGTCGCAGAAATTCGGCAACTACACCGTTTTCTACACGCGCACGACCGGCATCTGGCAAACGGTGTGGCTGGAGCCGGTTCCCGATGTTTATCTGCGCCGCGCCCGCATCACGCCGGATGTGACCAACAGCCGTTTCGTCATCGAGCAGCCGCTGGCGGGCAACCTGCCGGGTGGGCGTCTGCGCGCCGAGCTGAGCGACGCGGATGGCGTCGTGACGGCCGTCGAGGTCCCCGTGGGCCTCGACTTCACGCCGCGGCTCGACCTCAACATCCCCGAAGATCGCCGCCGGCTTTGGTCGCCCGCCGACCCGCATCTCTACGACCTGATGCTGACACTGCTCGATGCCAGCGGGCAGGTGGTCGATCAGGTGAAATCGTATGCCGGGCTGCGGAGCGTCAGCATCAACGGCAAGGCCGTGCAGATCAACGGCCAGACGATCTTCCAGCGCCTCGTGCTCGATCAGGGCTACTATCCCGACGGCATCATGACCGCGCCGAGCGACGAAGCGCTGGTTCGTGACATCGAGCTGAGCCTGCAGGCCGGGTTTAACGGCGCGCGCCTGCATCAGAAAGTGTTTGAAGAACGCTTCCTCTATCACGCCGACCGCCTCGGCTATCTGGTGTGGGGCGAGTTCGGCGACTGGGGTTGCCGCACTCACGGGCCGGACAGCGACCACCAGAAGCCGACCGCGTCTTATCTTACCGAGTGGCTGGAAGCGCTGGAGCGTGACTACTCGCATCCGAGCATCATCGGCTGGTGCCCGCTCAACGAAACGTGGCAGACCATCGGCGACCGCATCACCGATCTCGATGTGGTGACACGCGGGCTGTTCCTTGCGACCAAGGCCATGGACACGACGCGCCCGGTGCTCGACGCATCGGGTTACTCGCACCGTGTCCTCGAAACCGATGTCTACGACAGCCACGATTACACGCAGGATGTGGCGGCCTTCGCCGCGCGGCACAGCGGCGGCGAAGAGCGCGAGGACTGGCCCTACCTGAACGCGCCGGACAACATGCGCCAGCCCGACCGTTTCAAGGATAAGCGCGCGTGGTCGCTGCCGTATCGCGGCCAGCCGTATTTCGTGAGCGAGTTCGGCGGCATCTGGTGGAAGCCGACCGCCAAACCCGGCGATGACTCGTGGGGCTATGGCGACCGGCCCAAATCCATCGAGGAGTTTTACGAGCGCTTCGAAGGGCTGGTGTCCGTCCTGTTAGACAACCCGAACATGTTCGGCTACTGCTACACCCAGCTCACGGACGTGTATCAGGAAGACAACGGCATCTACACCTTCGAGCGCGAGACCAAGTTCGACATGGAGCGCATCCGCGCCGCCCAGACGCGCGAGGCAGCCATCGAGGCGCAGGCGCGCGCCGCGGGCGAGGGGTAGAACCTCACCCCCTATGCCTGCGGTCTCGCTGCGCTTCGACTACGGTCGGCAGCGCCGACCCGCTGCTGCCCTCTCCACGGCGAAAAACGCGCCGTAGAGAGGGGGAACTGCGAGCCGAGGACGCCTGTAGGGGCGACGCGCCGCGTCGCCCGCACTCCTGCATCCAAGAGCCTTGACCTATAGCGAACACCGGAACCTCATCCCCCGGCCCCTTCTCTAAAACACGCGTTTTTCGTGTTTTGGAGAAGGGGAGCCAGCGTATGCGACGGTGCTTGCACGGACATAGCAGCGCTGCACTTGTCTGGTTCCCCCTCTCCAAATCGGACACGATTTGGAGAGGGGGTTAGGGGGTGAGGTTTCCTACGTCGCCAGACAATCCGTCCAGCCCCTTTAGTGGACTGGTTTCACTAGCCGAGGGCTTTAGCCCTCGGCGGGCGACGCGCCGCGTCGCCCCTACACGTATTTGCGGTTCACAATTCCCCTCTCTAAATCGGACACGATTTGGAGAGGGGGTTAGGTTTATAAGCTATAATCACGGTTTGCTTACCGTTCGTGACGCAAATGCCCGCGCCCAGCCGGTATGTCCTGACAGCCGGATTTCGCTACGCTATAATGCGCCGCGTGTTATGACTGTGGATACCAAACGTGACCTGATCCTCCCCGGCTGTCGCATCCGGTTGCATTTCTGGACTGGCCTGCTGGCCGTCATACAGCTTGGTGGGGTAATTTACGCGCTGCAAACGCCGCCCGAAGTCGCGGCGGTTGCCAGCCAGCCGCAGGCGCTGCCGGTTGTCGGCGGCGTGCTGTGGGCGTTTCTGTTTCTCGTCGTAACGTATTACCTGATATGGGGTCGCCGGTATGCCAAACGCATTGCGGTAGCCGTAATCGTCATTTTCGCCAGTTATAACATTGCCCGATGGGTGCTGTTCACGCAGGCGGAATATGACCGGCAGCGGCTGCCTGTGCTGATTTTCAGTACGTTTTGCGTCGTCGTAATTCTGGTCGCCACCTATTACGATCTCAAGGCCGGGCGGCCTCAAGGGACGGAGAAGTCAGCGAATGACATTGAATCCCAAGATTGAAGAACTGCGCCTTAAGCGGGAGCAGGGCCGGGTGGGCGGTGGCGAAGAACGCATCAAACGCCAGCACGACTCGGGGCGCAATACCGCGCGAGAGCGGCTTGATATTTTGCTCGATCCGGGTAGCTTCCGCGAACTCGACGCTTTTGTTCAACACCGCTCGCATGACTTCGGCATGGACAAACAGCGCTTTCTGGGCGATAGCGTCGTGACCGGCTATGGCACGATTGACGGGCGGCTGGTCTATGTTTACTCTCAGGACTTCACGGTCATGGGCGGCAGCCTGAGCGAAGCCCACGCCAGCAAGATCGTCAAGATCATGGACATGGCCCTGAAAACCGGCGCGCCGATCATCGGCCTGAACGACAGCGGCGGGGCGCGCATTCAGGAAGGCGTCGTCAGTCTGGGCGGCTATGCCGATATCTTCCTGCGGAACACGCTCAGCAGTGGCGTCATCCCTCAGTTGAGCGTCATCATGGGGCCGTGCGCGGGCGGCGCGGTCTACAGCCCGGCGCTGACCGATTTCATCTTCATGGTCAAGAACACCAGCTATATGTTCGTCACCGGGCCGGATGTCGTCAAAAGCGTGACCCACGAAGATGTCACGTTCGAGGAACTGGGCGGCGCGAGCGTGCACGCGGCCAAGAGCGGCGTTTGCCATGTCGTCGGCGAAAACGAAACCGAAACCCTGCTGCTGGTGCGCGAGCTGCTCTCGTTCATCCCGCAGAACAATATGGAAGACCCGCCGTTCGTGCCGACGACCGACGACCCGCTGCGCGCGGATGCGGAGCTGGATGACATCGTGCCCGACAACCCGAACAAGCCGTATGACATGAAAGAGGTCATTCACCGGGTGGTAGACGACGGGCGCTTCTTCGAGCTGCATGAAGCCTTCGCGCCGAACATCATCGTCGGCATGGCGCGGCTTGGCGGGCACAGTGTGGGCATTGTCGCCAACCAGCCGGCGGTGCTGGCCGGGGTGCTCGACATCGACGCCAGCGAGAAAGCGGCGCGCTTCATCCGTTTCTGCGATGCGTTCAATATCCCGGTGGTCACGTTCGTCGATGTGCCGGGCTTCATGCCGGGAACACATCAGGAACACGGCGGCATCATTCGCGCCGGGGCGAAGCTGCTTTACGCCTACTGCGAGTGTACCGTGCCCAAGCTGACCGTCATCACGCGCAAGGCGTATGGCGGCGCGTACTGCGTCATGAGCAGCAAACACATTCGGGGCGATTTGAACTTTGCATGGCCTACGGCCGAAATCGCCGTCATGGGGCCGGAAGGCGCGGTCGGCATCATCTTCCGGCGTGAGCTGAACGAGGCGGAAGACGTGAACGCGCGCAAGGCCGAGCTGGTGGCGGAATATCGAGCGAAATTCGCCACGCCCTATGTGGCGGCAGCGCACGGTTACGTAGACGATATCATCGAGCCGCGCGACACCCGTCCCCGGCTCATCAATGCGCTCGAAGCGATGCAAAACAAGCGCGACGCCAACCCGGCGCGCAAGCATGGCAATATCCCGCTGTAACCTGCGGGCATTAGTGAGGAAAACAAATGCGTACGTTCGATGACGTTCTGATCAAGCCGCGTTATTCCGAGGTTGAAACACGCGACAATGTCAGCCTCGAAACGGAACTCAAGTGCCAGCGTCTGGGGCGGACGATCAAGTTACGTATCCCGATCTGTAACGCGGCCATGGATACGGTCAGCAGCGCGCAGTTGTGCCGCACGCTGTACGAGCTGGGCGGGCTGCCGGTGCTGCATCGTAACTGCACGCCGGAACAGCAGCGCGAGATGCTGGAAGAATCCGGCATTCCCGACGACTATCCGGTGGTGCTCTCGATCAGCGTCAACGACTATACCGAGCGCGTGCCGCGCTTTAATCCCGGCCCGAACATCATCATCTCCATCGACATCGCTCACGCGCATTCCATCAAGGCCAAACGCACCGTCGAATGGCTGGTCGAGCATTATCCCGACCATCCCATCATGATCGGGTCGATTGCGACCAAAGAAGCGGTGTACGATACCAAAGCGTGGGGCGCGGATATTTTCCGTGTCGGCATCGGCGCGGGGTCCGTCTGCACGACGCGCATCGTGACGGGCGTCGGCGTGCCGCAGCTTGACGCGGTGCTGGAATGCGCGCAGGCCGCCCCTGGCAGCGTGATCGCGGACGGCGGCATCCGCAATTCCGGCGATGCGATGAAAGCGCTGGTCGCCGGGGCCAGCATGGTCATGCTTGGCAATGTGCTCGCGGGAACCGACGACACGCCCGGCACGCTGCTTGAAATCAGTGGCAACCTGTACAAACAATACCGTGGCATGGCGTCGAAAGACGTCGCCGTGTCGCTGACGGCGCGCGATGCGCAGTCGGTTTATGAGGAAGGGGCCGACGCGCTGGTTCCGTACAAGGGGGCAACCCGCGACGTGCTGCAGTCCTTCTGCCGGGGCCTGCGTTCCGGCCTCAGCTATATCGGCTGCTCGTCGCTGGATGGCTGCACGCAGGCCGAATTTATCGACATCACGCCCAACGTGACGCGCGAGAACGGCGTTCATGACGTGCTGGCGCGCCAGCAATAAGAGGCGACCGTATGGAGCGTAATTCCCACGAGCCAACCCAGACAAAGATCAACAAGGTGCTGATCGCCAACCGGGGCGAGATCGCGGTGCGGATCGTGCGCGCCTGCCGCGAACTCGGTATCCGTACCGTCGCGGTTTACTCGGATGCCGACCGCACCAGCCTGCACACGCGCTATGCCGACGAAGCGGTCTACATCGGGCCGCCGTCCCCGCGCGAGAGCTATCTCAAAATCGAAAACATCATCGACGCCATGAACAAGACCGGCGCGGACGCGGTGCATCCGGGCTACGGCTTCCTGTCGGAGCGCGAGGCGTTCGCGCAGGCAGTCGCCGACGCGGGCAAAATCTTCATCGGCCCGACGCCGCAGGCCATCGCCATCATGGGCGACAAGCAGCGCGCCCGCGAAACGGTGAAGAAAGCGGGCGTGCCGGTCGTGCCGGGAACCGAGCCGGGGCTGCGCGATGAAGAAATACTGGCGGCGGCGGAACGCGAGGTCGGTTTTCCCCTGCTGGTCAAGGCGGCGGCGGGCGGCGGCGGCAAGGGTATGCGGATCGTTCGCAGCGCTGAAGAACTGCCCGAAGCGCTGGCGGTGGCCCGGCGCGAGGCGGAGGCCGCGTTCGGCGACGGTTCGGTATACCTTGAACGGCTGCTGGAAGGCGCGCGCCATATCGAGTTTCAAATTCTGGCGGACATGCACGGCAACACCGTGCATCTGGCCGAGCGCGAGTGTTCCATCCAGCGGCGGCATCAGAAGCTGGTCGAAGAAGCGCCCAGCCCGTTCATGGACGACGACCTGCGCCGCCGCATGGGCGAGATGTGCGTACGCGCCGCCGAGGCGGTCGGTTATGTCAATGCCGGTACGATTGAATGCCTCGTCGATAAGGACAAGAACTTCTACTTTCTGGAGATGAACACCCGCCTTCAGGTCGAGCATCCGGTGACGGAGATCGTTTCCGGTGTCGATCTGGTGAAGGAGCAAATTCGTATCGCCCGTGGCCGGCGCATGGGGCCGACGGAAAACCTGCTGAAGCCACAGGGCTGGGCGGTGGAATGCCGCATCAATGCCGAAGACCCGTATAACGACTTCCTGCCGTCGGTCGGCACGATCAGCACATTGATTATGCCGACCGGGCCGGGCGTGCGCGTCGATAGCGGCATTTTCCCCGGCGCGGAAATCACGCCATACTACGACAACATGCTGGCCAAGCTCATCTGCTGGGGCGAAAACCGCGCCGAAGCGATGCTGCGTATGCGCCGGGCGCTGGAGGAGTTTCGCATTACCGGCATCAAGCACAACATCCCATTTCACCAGAACCTGCTGGAGAGCTTCAGTTTTCTGGCCGGCATGTTCGACACGCGGTTCGTCGAAGAGCGGTTCAGCATGACGACCTATGAGACCGAGCCGAAGGAAGAGGATCTGGAAACGGCGGCCATTCTGGCGACGCTCGTCGCGCACCGCCGCCGCCAGCTCGCCGGGCAGATTGTCAAACAGAGCGCGCGCGACACCAGCAACTGGAAATGGGTCGGTCGCTGGGAAAGGATGCATCGCTAGCGCATCATGAAATACATCACCACCATCAACGGCGTGCGCTTTGTCATCGAAACGCAGCAGGACGGCAGCCTGCTGGTGAATGGCGAGAGGCGCAAGGTCGACTTTCGAACGTTCGGCGATTCGTCGCTGTATTCCGTCATCATGGACAACGTCTCGCACGAGGTGCTGGTCGAAGAGCGCGGCGGCAAGTACGAAGTGCTGATGCGTGGCCGCCTGTTCGTCGCCGATGTTCAGGACGAGCGCGCGCAACTGCTGTCGGCGCGGCGCGGCGGGCCAGAAGTGGACAGCGGCGAGATTTCGATTCGCGCGCCGATGCCGGGCCTGGTGGTCGCCATCCCCGTCTCGGAAGGGCAGGCGGTCAAGGGCGGCGAAACCGTCGTTGTGCTCGAATCGATGAAAATGCAGAACGAGTTGAAGGCCCCGCGCGATGGCACGGTACAGCGTATCCACGTGCAACCCGGCAACAGCGTCGAACAGAACAAGACGCTGGTGACGATTGTCTAGCGCCGGACTGCCGCCGCTTTGCCCGCGCTGTCTCCGGCGGGCAGGCGGCGCGCCTTGCGCCTGAACCATGCCCATGCCATCCGTTTTTCCGCGTCCCGGTCGCAGCGCAAGCGCTTTGCTCTGGCTTGCGCTGCTTAGCGTCTATGTCCTTGCCGGGACGCCGCTCGTTCCGTTCCACGCCGACGAAGCGACGCAGATTTACCTGACGCACGATTACGCCTACCTGTTCATGGAGCGCGATCCTGCGCGCCTCCAGTACCGCCCCGAACCGCCCGAACCGGACTTGCAGGCGCTGCGTATCCTCAACGGCAGCCTCGCCCGCTACGCCATGGGGCTGAGCTGGCATCTGGCCGGCTATCAGTTGGCCGACATCAACGGTCAGTGGGACTGGGGCGCGGATCGGGACTACAACCAGCGCGCGGGCCATGAGCCGTCGCCCAGCCTGCTACTGGTGTCGCGCTGGCCATCCGCCTTGTTGCTGGTCGCCAGCGTCTGGCTGTTGTTTGCGCTCGGTCAGGTCGCCGGCGGCCGGGCGGTCGCCTATCTGGCCAGCGCCTATTACGCGCTCAATCCGGCGGTGCTGCTCAATGGCCGCCGCGCGATGATGGAAGGCTCGCTGCTGCTCACCGAACTGCTGGTGGTGCTGGCGAGTCTGTATTTTCTGAGCAAGCGCACGCTGGTTTCCGCGCTGTTGCTGGGCGTGGCGGCGGGGCTGGCGCTGGCGGCGAAACACAGCAACGCCCTCACGGTCGCGCTCGTGTTCGCGGCCTGCGGGGGCTATGCGCTGCTGGAACGACTGGCCCTGCGGCGTGTGTCCGGCGGCGCGCTCGTGCGCTCTCTGGCGCTGTTGCTGGCGGCGTCGGCGCTGGCGGTTGCCGGGTTCGTCGCCCTCAACCCGGTCTGGTGGGGGCAAAACCCGCTGCATATGCTCGGCCGGACGTTGAACGACCGCGCGGCGCTGCTCGATCTTCAGATCGCGTTATTCGGCGGCTATGGCGGCCGCGCCGATCAGTTGGCCGGGTTTTTCCGGCAGGCGTTTGTCGTGCTGCCGCAATATTATGAAGCGCCGGAATTTGGCCTCTGGATCGCCGGGGAAATCGCGCGCTATGAGGGTTCGCTTTTGCGCGGCGTCAGCATCGGCGGATCGCTGCCCGGATCGCTGCTGGTCATTGCGCTGGCAGCGCTCGGCGCGTGGGCGCTGCTGCGGCGACAGGACATACCCCTCGCCACGCGCTGGGTTACCGGCGTCTGGGCGCTCGGCCTGCTGCTGGCAACATGGCTCTTGACGCCGCTGGAATGGCAACGCTACTATCTGCCCGTTTACCCGGCCATTGGCCTGCTCGGCGCGCTTGGCGTCGCGCAGGCTGCGCGGTTTGGCCGCTCGCCTTAGCCTCGCCTGAACATGCCGTACTGGATGCAATCAACGCTGGCGGCAACGCCGGCTTTCGTCTGGATTTTCTTCGGACTGGGTTTGCCGTGGGCGCTGGCGCTGCTGCCGCGCCGCGACTGGCGCGACCGCCCGCTGGTGCTGTGCGTGGCCTTTGCCTTCGGCCCGGCGCTGCTCACTGCGTGGATGTTCCTCCTGAGCGCGTTTGGCCCGCCCGGCCAGCCCGCGCTGCAACTCGAACCCGTGCTCGGCGGCACGTTCGCGCTGGCGCTGGCGGGCGCGGCGCTGGCGTTCCGCAAGCGCAGGCCCGTCCCCGAACCGTCCGAGCGTTCGTCGCGCCCGCTGGCATTCGATGAAAAGCTGCTGTTACTGCTGACTGGCGCGGCGCTGGTCGTGCGCTGGTTTGGTATCGCCTATTGGCCGTTTACCGCCTATGACGCGCTCTGGGTCTACGGCTATGAGGGCCGCCTGTATGCGCTGCTCGGCCATATTCCCGACACCATCGGCTACTATCCGCAGTTTTTGCCGCTCCTGTTCACCTATGGCCAACTGGCTGCCGGCGGCATCGACGATCACGCGGCGCGGGCCGTCATCATCTTCCTGCATACCGGCGCTATTCTGGCGGTGTACGTGCTCGGTTCGCGGCTGTTCAATCGCCGCGCGGGCATCTTCGCCGCGGCGATCTGGGCGCTGTATCCGCATGTCGGCGAGTGGTCGCGCTTTGGCGACCTTGAAATCCCGGTGACGTTTACGTTTACCGCTTCGGCGGCCTTTTTCCTGATGGCGTGGCTGGGGCAGGAACCGCGCCGCCGCTACGCGCTGATTGCCGGGCTGCTCTTCGGCGTGGCAATGTGGACCAAGCCGACGGCGGGCGCGTTTGTCTGGGGCGTGCTGCTGCTGCTGGCGCTCGATCTGGTGCGCGTGCGCTTCGACCTGCGTGGCTGGTGGCCCCGCTTTGAGGTCGCGCTGATCGTCGGGCTGGCCTGCCTGCCGCTGGGAGCGGTCTGGTATCTCCGTAACCTGCTTCTGGGGCATCCGCCGCTGGTGCTGCCGCCCGCTTTCTGGCAGACGATGGCGCAGCAAAGCGGTAGTGAATTCGGCTGGCCATTGCTGGGCCTGCTCGTGCTCATGGGCTGGCTGTACTTCGGCTCGCGGGAGCGCCCGCCGGTTCCCGCTGGCGTTGTCGGGCTGGGTTTCGTTTTGCTTGGCCTGCTGCCTTCCATCATCCAGCCGCATCGCATGACGCCGCTGGAATGGCTGGCGCTGGCGACTGGCGCGGCGATCCTCAGCGTCACGCTGGGGCGTTATGCGCGGGCGCGCTGGAGCGCGGGGAGGTGGCGCGCAGCGTCGATCATTGGCTGGGCGCTGGCGCTGGCTTTCCCCTATTTCATCACGTGGTTCTTTTCCTACAGCTATCACTACCGTCTGTCGTTCGCGATCGTGCCGCTGATGCTGCTGCCGACGGCGGTTATTCTGGCCCACTGGATCAGGCCGGAGGCTTTCGCCAGCGGCGGAAAGCGCGCGTTGCTGGCGCTTGCGATCATCGCATTGAGCGTGCCCGGCATCGTCATTCCGCTTTACGATCCCTATGCGGGCTGGGACTGGCTCTGGAGCGATAAACTGCCCGACGATGTCGCCCGTTATCAATCGGGCAACGAGGCGCTGATGAACGTCGTCGCGGGGTTGGAGGTCTATCTGGCGAACGAAGACGAACCGCTGGTCGTCGTCGCGCCGGGCGTGAAACGGCTGCCGTTCTTCTTCCCGCTGGAGGATATTCGCACGGAGGTCGCCCCGACGCGGCTTGAGGAACTGGAGGGCGTGGTCTATTTCGTGGACAGCGCGCCCGAAGGGGTGGGCGCATACGAGCAGACGCCGGTTCGGGAAAATCAGGTCATCTCCGCGCTGCGCCGGTCTGAGGTCATGCGGCTGGCGTGGGGGCGCGATGATGGCATCTTCCGCTATCAGGTCTACGAGCTTTATCCCGAAAAGCGCTTCGAGCGCCCGTCCGTGCATGCGCCGGCAAACGGGGATGTCGTCTTTGGCGAGTTCGCGCGCTTTCTCGGCCACGATATCGGCGGGCGGGAATTCTGGCTCGGTCGCAGGCTCATCATGCACCTGTACTGGGAAGTGTTGGCCCCCGTGCCCGAAGACTACATGATCTACATTCACCTACGCGACCGCGACGGCAACGTGCAGGCGACATGGGATGGGCCGGTCGCTCGCTCGCCGGACGGCCAGATTTATTACAGCACGCTGGTCTGGGAGCCGGGCGAGTTCATCAGCGACGAGCGCACGCTGCGGCTGCCGGACGACAGCCTGGCCCCGCCGGGAGATGGCTATTCGATAGTGATCGGCATGTACGACATTCTGACGGGCGAGCGCGTGCCGGTCACGATTGATGGGGAACCGGCGGGCGAGGGCTATACGCTGTCAGAGCCGATTGAGGTGCTGGCCGAACCGCCTCAGTAGCTCTGGCAGGTCGAGGCGCGCATTACAGCCCGGCCACCGCGCCGGCCAAACGCCGCTGCATCGCCGGGGAATTGAAGCGCTTCCAGACCGCCGGGAAGCTATCGCGCAGCGCGGCTGCCGGGCCAGATAGCTTTCCAGCACGCCGGAAGCGCCGTCCGCGAAGCCCGGCAGCAAATCGGGGAGCCGCTGTCGTGTTACGGCGGCGTCGTTCAGCGCGCCGAGGTGATCCTGAATGGATTTCAGTTCCTCGATTACGTCCTTGCCCCGCTTGCCCAGCAGCTCGCTGAAAATGGCGATCAGGTAGCGCAGGCGTTTGAACTCGATGCGGAGGGTGTGTAGCGTGTCGTTGTCTGCCGTGTCGATCAGGCGGTCATAGGCCCGGATGGTCGCCACATGCCGGTAAACCTCGATGGGCAGCATGTAGCGCGCCTCTGGCGGGTACGGCTGCTTGTCAGACGTGGTGCGCGTTCTGGCGTTCGGCGTGGTGACAAACTCGCCAAAATCGCGCACGAACCGGGCATAGGCTTTTTTGTCGAGCGTTTCCGCCAGTTGCCGGCTTGCGGCGGCGCGTTGTTCGTCCAGAACGGCCAGCGCCGGGATCAGGCTGGCCTGCCCGTTTTCGTTCAGCGTGGTCTGGAACCGGGCAACGCGGTCGATCATCACGTCGAGGTCGCGCACGCTGCCGAGCGCCCGTCCCAGCCGGCGGAGATCGCGCTGGAATGGCGTCACGACTTTCGGCTTGAAATACTTGCCGAGGAGCAGGAACGTGGCGCGCATGCGCCGGGTTGCGACGCGCATCTTGTGGACGTTGACAGCGCTTCCTCCCGCCCTGAAGCCGGCCTCGTGTTCCCGCAGTTGGAGCAGGTCTTTCACCAGCGCCTTGCGCGCGGCTTCCGCCATATGGTCGCCGGGACGGATGCTGGTATCGTGCGCCCGCAGCGCCGCAATCTGAGTGTCGATGTTCCCCGGCATATCCCCGCCTCTGGCTCTCTGGCTGCCGCATGACGGCAGTCGCGGTCAGAAATTGATCTGTTCCAGAATGATACGGAAAAACTCATCCACCGTGATATTCGGCGTGTTCACCACCTCGCGCAGGCCGTTGTTGACAATCGCCCACTGGTAAAGCTGGATGGCGATCAGCAGGGGAATGCCCAGACTGACAATGCGAAGCGGCAGCCGGGCGACCGCGATTGAAACCGGCGCTTCCGACACTTCGGCCAGTTGCTGGCGCGCGGCCACGATTTGCAGGCGGCGCATGTTGAGGTCGTCGCGCAGGCTGTTCAACTGCACGTAGCGGAACAACGTCTCGAACCGGATTTCGGGCGATGCACTGGCCTCGCGCTCGTTGTGCCACGTCCGGTCGAGTTGGGATAGCTCATGGTTGAGATGCTCGATGCGCTGGTCGGTTTCTTCCTGTTCTCGCAGCAGGCGCGCGCTTTCCCGCTCGCGCCACGCGCTCTGGCCGCGCCCGTAGGGCCAGCGCACGAACAGGAAGTAGTGCAGGTAGAGCAGGGCGAGGGGAATGAGCACGTTGAAGGCCAGAATGCGCCCCAGATCCTGCGGCAGTTGTGGCAGCCGGCCTTCGGTCAGCACCTGCGCGACCGGCACGGCGAACAGGTAAAGCGTGATGATCAGCACGATCAGAAAGCCCAGCGGCAGGCGGCGGATTAACTCGTCGCGTTCCTGCGCCGAAACCGAGGGCTGGCTCAGGACATAGGCGTAAAGCAGCAGCAGCGCCAGCGCCACGCCATAGAACGGCAGCGCGAACAGCAGCGCCTGCGCCTGCTGCGTCGTTTCGATGATCGCCGCGCCTCGCCGGAGAATTTGCCTGCTCAGCGCGCCGATGACGCCGCCTGTATCCCCCAGCAGGAACAGGTAGGCCGGGATGCTGGTCGAAAACAGGCTGATGATGAGCAGCATGTCCATATCGGAAATCGAACCGAGAAACCGCGCAACCCGCCCCGGCAGGCGGGCGAGCACCGCTTCCGGCAGGAAGCGCTCGCGCAGCCCGCGAGAATCGGTATAGGCCAAAATCACGATCATGAGCAGAACCAGCCAGACGACCGCGCCAATCGACAGCACCGCCAGATCGGCGGCGGAATCGCCCAGCAGGTCGGCGGTGCGCGGCTCGGCACGGGCGATGAACCGCTGCACGATCACCAGCGATGCCACGATCAGCGCGATAGGGGCGATGAACCGCGCCAGCCGCAGCCAGACGGGGGTGTGGCTCAGCCAGTCGTTCCAGCGCTGCACCCACATGACCTGCATGCCCAGATAAAACAGGATCAACATGCCGCTCACGCCCACCGTATACCACGGGTCAATGCGCGTGGTGAATACCTCTGGCTGGAGCAGGCGCACAAGCACGATGCCGCCGAGATAGGAGGACAGCATACCCGCCGCGATGAACTCATTACATGCGAGCAACACCTGTTCCCACAACGGGATACGGCTGGCAAACACGCGCGCCCCCGCCGGAAGCAGCAGCAACAGCGAGCGCGTCATGATGATCGCCAGCGCGATCACCATCATCAGCAGCGCGTAGAAGGTTCCGCTTGCCTTGCCCGCAGGTTCGGCCTGTCCGAGCATCCGCAGCAGGTGCAGCCAGATGGCGCTGGAAAGCCAGTAAAGCGCGAGGTGCGTGGCGTGATGGCGGTTGAATCGCCGCCGCAGCAGCCAGGCCTGCATCCGCCGGTTACTCGCCAGCGCGATGAAAAGCGCCACGCCCGCGCCGAAGAAGATCAGTTCAAGCCAGTCGCCCTGCAGGGCCTGCAAGCCCGTATAGGCGATGCCAACGATCATTAGCGCCGGCACGTAGACGCGGTCAAAACGCGCGTCCATGCCGCTGGTGACCTGAAGAAACTGGTGCGTGATGCGTCTGCGTTCCGCCATGCAGAGCCGGTCCTGTTACGTCAGTCCAACTAATCGTAAGCATTCGGCGGCGAATTGCAAAGCGGGCGGCTGCACGAGCGCGACAATCCCTCGCCGGAGATGTTAATATGTTGGGCCGGACAGGAAACGATGTTGCAAGAGGGCCGACGTGCAGGATTCACAACGTGTCGCGTTGATTACGGGCGCGTCGAGCGGGATTGGCCGGGCGGCGGCGCTGGCGTTCGCGCGCGAAGGAACCGCCGTGGTGCTGGTCGCCCGCCGCGCCGAGCGGTTGGAAGCATTGCAGCGGGAGATCGACGCGTTGCCCGGCCATCATGGCGCGGCTGTGGCGATCACCGGCGATGTACGCGAAGCCGGTGTCATGCGCCGGGCTGTCGATGAGGCGCTGGCCCGGTTTGGCAGGCTCGATATTCTGGTGGCGAACGCCGGAGTAGGGCATCGCGGCGCGCTGGTCGACGCTGACTGGGACGACCTTGAAACGCTGCTGCGGACAAATATCGACGGCGTGCTGCATGCCATCCGCGCCGCCGTCCCGGCCATGCGGCAGACCGGCGGTGGCCACATCGTCATTGTTTCGTCCGTCACTGCCGGGATGGTCGGGCCGTATATGGCGCTGTACGCGGCCAGCAAGACGTTTGTCAGCAATCTGGCGGCGTCGCTGCGGATTGAGCTGAAGGAAGACCACATCCACGTGACGGATATGCGCGTGGGGCGAACGGTGACCGAGTTCAACGAGAAGCGTCTGGGCAAGCCGGGCCGCGCCAGCGGGTTCGGGCCGTCCAGTATGCCGGCTGAAAAGGTCGCGGACGCGATTGTGCGGGCCACGCACCAGCGGCGCAAGCTGGTGGTGCTGCGCCCGATTGACCGGCTGATCCTGCTGGCCAACACCTTCGCGCCGGGCGTGGTCGCCTGGTTCGTCGCGCGGCAGTACCGGTGATCGCACGCGAGAGGACACGAACGATATCAATGGCTCATAAACTCAATTCAATGCGCCTGCTGGAGCAGCACAAAATCCCCTACGAGGTTGTGCCTTATCCTGAAGACCTGCGCGATGCCGAGTTGATCGCCGAAGCGCTCGGCGTTCCGCCATTTCTCGTCTACAAGACGCTGGTTGTCGAGCCGGACCGGCCCGGAGCCAAACCGCTGCTCGTCATGATCGCGGCGGACCGTGTGCTCGACCTGAAAAAACTGGCTATCGTCGCCGGAGAGAAGAAAGTACGTATGGCGGCGCATAAGGATGCCGAGCGCCTGACCGGGCTGAAGGTCGGGGGAATCAGCGCGCTGGCGCTGACTCACAAAAACTGGCCGGTCTTTCTGGACGAACCGGCGATGCAGCACGAGCATATTCTCATCAGCGCCGGCCAGCGCGGGCTTGATCTACGCGTGCCGACGACAGCGCTAATGGGCCTCGTGCGCGCGCGTATCGCTGATGTCAGTTCAGATGCGGGTGGTTAAGCCCGGAGCCGCAGAGGGGAGGTTGGCCCGTTTGTAGGGGCCTACCCTCTGCAACTCTGGCTGGATTAAGGCGTTAGCGCGACAGGAACCGCGCCATTTCGAAGTAGCTATCGGAGAGAGGACGTAGCTGGCTGACAGCCTGTTCCAGTGGAACCTCGTCCATTTTGCGGCCGTTGAGCGCCACCATCGAACCGGACTTGCCCTCGCGCACCATTTCAACCGCTTTGACGCCCATTCGTGTTGCCAGCAGCCGGTCGAATGCGGTCGGGCTGCCGCCCCGCTGAATGTGGCCAAGGATGGTGAGGCGTATCTCGAAGCCGACGTTCTGTTTGCTACACAGATATTCCGAAAGTTCAGTCGTCCGGAAAGGCGCGCCCTCGGCAATAACGGCAATGGCGTGGGATTTGCCGCGCAGATAGGCATCTTCCAACGCCAGCGCCACCTCTTCCATCGTCACTTCCTTCTCAGGCGTAATGACGATTTCCGCGCCGCCCAGAATGCCGCCCATCAGGGCCAGATAGCCGCAGTTGCGGCCCATGACTTCGATCAGAAAGGCGCGCTGGTGCGAGGTCGCCGTGTCGCGCAGGCGGTCGAGCGCGTCGAGGATGGTGTTGAGCGCGGTATCGACGCCAATCGACATATCGGTTCCCCAGATGTCATTGTCGATGCTTCCGGGGATGCCGATGGTGGGGAACCCCATCTTGTGCAGTTCATACGCCCCCTTCAGACTGCCGTTGCCGCCGATCACGATGAGCGCGTCGATTTTATGCTCGCGCAGGCGTCTCAACCCGCGCTTGCGTCCGGCTTCCGTTTTGAACTCTTCGTTGCGCGCCGTTTGCAAAATCGTCCCGCCCCGCTGCAAAATGCCGCTCACCTCGACGCTGGTGAGAAGATTGAAGTCTCCTGCCAGCAGCCCGGCGTATGCCTGGCGAATGCCATAGACCTCAAAGCCGTATTCCAGCCCTGTTCTCACCACGGCGCGGATCGCGGCGTTCATGCCGGGCGCGTCGCCACCGCTGGTCATCACCGCGATACGTTTCATACCCGTCTTATCGCTCCTGTCATGCCGTAATTGACGGGGATATTTTAACGGTCTGAACGCCAAACGCTAGGCAAACGAGAGGATTTAACTGATCTTAATATTGTCCGGCCCCAGCAGGCGTGTCAGTTCCGAATGCAACTGGTCGCAGTATCCGGTCGTGTCGTTGGGAAACTCCAGTTCATACGCCCCTTCCTCGCCCCGGATCAGGATGGCGAACCGGTCGTTACCGGGATACGAGGTGAGGATGCGATAGAGGTTCTGCAGGCGGCGTTTGTCCCGGTTGGCGTCGTGCGTGCGCGTGAAATGAACGGTTAGACGCCGCTGCACTACGGTTTCCGCTTCATGGCCGTTATCCGTGGGTGGCGCGTCCAGCAGGACATCGCCATCGTCCAGCCACGGCGGGGGGGCATCTTCCCACGACGGCGGCTCTGGCGTGCTTGCGACCGCTGCCTCCACACGTCGCGCCGGTTGTGTTTGCGCGGTTGTTTGCGTACGAGCGGCTGTAGCGACGGGTTCGGCGGTCTCGCCATCGAGCCAGACCGGGTTTTCGTCGGGGGGTGGGGGCGTCAGCGCATCGTCGGTCACAACCGCGTTCAGGTTCTGCGTGACATATTCGCAGATGATTTGCGGATCGCCGCGAGAGACGTCCAGCTTGCCGCCGACAAGCACGATGCTACCTTCGACCATCAGTTCCTCAAACTGCTTCCATGTGCGCGGGAACAGCACGGCGTCGATATTGCCGTAGCGATCTTCCAGTTGGGCAATCGCCATCATCTCCCGGTTCTTCGTCGGCAGTTTTCGGATGCCCGCGATCAGCGCGACCACTTTCACCGGCTCGTCCTGTCGATCCGGGCCAGCCTCTTTCAGTTCGTGCGTGTAGTTCGGGTTGATGTATGGCAGCAGGGGCATAACCGGATCAATCGGGTGGCTGCTGACATACAGGCCCAGCAGTTCCTTCTCCCAATCAAGCAGTTTGCGCGGGTTTTCGTCTTCCAGCGGCGGCAGGTTTTCGAGCAGGTCATCGGTGGTGACTGAGCTTTCGCCGCCAAACATACTGATCTGCCCGACATCCTTGGCCTTGTGATGTGCGGCGCTGAAGCTCATCATGCGGTCGAGCGCTGCCAGAAGCTGGCTGCGGCTGCCCATGCTGCCCAGAGCGCCGACCTTGATCAGGCTTTCCACAGTACGTTTGCCGACCGCGCGCAGGTCAACGCGCATGCAGAAGTCGGTGATGTCGCGGAACGGCCCGCCTTCTTCGCGCGCGTTGATGATGTGTTGCAGTGCGCTAACGCCCGCGTTCTTGATCGCCGCCAGCCCGAAGCGGATGCCGCGCCTGCCATCGGCCTGCTGCTGGATATCGAAGTCGAGCATACTGTAGTTGACATCGGGCGGCAGAATCGGAATGCCGATGCGCTTGCATTCGCTCAGGAAGGTCGTGACCTTGGTCGGGTCGTCCGAATAGACCGATAGCAGCGCCGTCATGTATTCTTCAGGGTAGTGCGTCTTCAGGAACGCCGTCTGCACGGTGATGACGGCATAGTCCGCTGCGTGGCTGTTATGGACGATAATGTCGTTGGCGACAAAGTTGTGCGTACCCTCAATCGTCAGGTCGAAAGTCTCTTCCCGACCTGCATATTCGATTGAAACGATCTCGTCCCAGTAAACATCGCCCTCGGCATACGCCTGTTCATCGCAATCCAGCGCCTCGGCCACCTGCTCCGCCACATTCGCCTGTGCGGCCATCGCAGGCTGTGTCAGCCCGCGTTCCTGCCGGCGCGCATGAACGATTTGCTGCCCGGCAAGCGGCATAACGCGCACGCCATCATGGGCTGGCGTCTGCTCAAGCAGTTGGGAGAGCGCCTCACGCTTGCGCTGGTTCGAGAACCGGCTGCCAATGCGCTCGGTGAATGTCTGGATCATCTCCCGATCCAGAACTTGCAATTCATAGCCGGTGCAGGGTTTTTCCCGATCGTGATAATCCTTGCGATACAGGCGCGACACGATGCCAAAGCGTAAAAGCAGGTGCTGAAGCTGGCGCGCCAGCCGTTCTGAAACCGTCGAATAGTGCAGGGACGCTGTATGTGCATTGACATGCCCATCGCTGTCCCACAGACGGGCAATCAGCAGCGCAATATTGTCGTTCGTCAGCCGGAATACAGCTTCGGGGATGAATTTCTCGCTGGCGTCCTTACCCTCCAGACCCAGCGCTACGATCCGGTAATCGGCCCACGTCTCGCTGCCTTCAACCGGCAGGCGGCGCGGCGTCGCGATCAGGTCGCCGGGGCAGAGGGTTTCGAGATTGCGCCAGCCATCGAACGTCAGGAACGGGTGGTTGGCGGTCGCTTTGATTCTGCGCCCCGTGCGCGTTGTCAGCGTGTAAACCGGGCGCACGCCATTGCTCATGACGGCGGTAACACGACCGCGTTGTAGCCGCATCTGGTCAACCGCGCAGGTTATGGTTTCGTTCAGGGCGACCTTGCCGGAAGCAATATCGCCGATGGTGTAGATCGCGCCGGTTGCCGCATCAACGATTTCTGTTTCGGCGACAAGGCACTTGTTGAAACCGTAGTTGGCGAAAAACTCAATGTCATCGAATATCTTTGCAGCGGTTTCCTCATCGACGCCGTACTTCGGCCCCTGCTCCATGAAGATGGCGCGGTGCTTTTGCAGGTCTTCCTTCTTCTTCTTGGAAACCGCGCGGCGCATCAGGTCGGCCTCGCCCAGCTTGTAGCCGAACAGCTCGCTGGCGACCTGCATGATCTGTTCCTGATAGACCAGAATGCCGTAGGTTTCCGCCAGAATCTTTTCCAGCTTGGGGTGGTGGTAATGCACCGGCTCGATACCGTGCATGCGGTTGTTGTAAGTCGGGATGTAGTCCATCGGGCCGGGGCGATAGAGCGAGATCCCCGCGATAATATGCTCGAACCGCGTCGGGCGCATGCCGCGCAGCATCTGCTGCATGCCGCTACTTTCAATCTGGAACACGCCGACCGTTTCGCCGCGTCCGATCAACTCGAATGTTTCTTCCAGCATGCGATCCAGTTTCGGGTCCCCTGTCGGGCGATAGGGGATGTTGCTCATGTTGTAGCGAATGCCATGATGCTTTTCGATCAGGTCGCAAGCCCGGCGCATCAGCGTGAGGGTCGACAGCCCCAGAAAGTCGATTTTGAGCAGGCCAATGGACTCGCAGGTTTCCATCGGGAACTGCGTGACCTGTTTGAGTATGTTGTCTTCGGTGTCGCCTTTGGTCTGGCGGTGCAGGGGGATGTATTCCACCAGCGAGCGGTCGCCGACGATGATACCGGCGGCGTGCGTCGAGGCGTGGCGGCTGATGCCCTGTAACTCGGCGGCGGTGTCGATCACATGGCGCAGTTCGGGGATCGTCTCGTACATCCGCTTCAGTTCGGCGTTCATCTCGACGTATTCCTTGACGGGCTTGGGTTTTGGCTCCGTCGGAATCAGTCGCGCCGCCTGATTGACGAGTTCCAGCGGTACGCCGAGCGCCCGGCCAACATCGCGCACCGCCGCTTTCGCGCCCAGCGTACCGAACGTGATGATCGCCGCGACCTTGTCCTCGCCATACTTACGCACCGTATAGGCGATCATTTCCGAACGGCGGTCGTCGGGATAGTCGATGTCGATGTCCGGCATGCTGACACGACCGGGATTCAGGAAGCGTTCGAACAGCAGGTTGTTTTGAATCGGGTCGATGTTAGTGATGCCGAGGCAATAGGCCGTGATGCTGCCCGCGCCGGAACCGCGCACGTTCCACCAGATGTCGGCGTGGCGGGCATACTCGCACAGGTCCCACACGATCAGGAAATAGGTGTCAAACCCCATCGTGTGGATGACTTCAAGCTCGAAGTTGAGTCGCTCCTGAATCTCCGGTTCGCTGGCGCGGCTGCCATAGCGCCATTCCAGCCCTTTTTCCGCCAGTTTCCGCAGGTAAGTTTCCGGCGTGTAGCCTTCCGGGACCGGGAAGTTGGGCAAGTGATAGCCCTTACGTTCCAGGTCGATTTCGCACATTTCGGCGATTTTGATCGTGTTGTGCAGCGCTTCCGGTATTTCGTGGAAGTAACGCCACATCTCCTCCTGCGACGTCAGATGGTAGCTGGGGTCTGACATCCGCAGGCGGTTTGGATCGCTTTTCAGCGTGCTGGTCTGAATGCACAGCAGGGTATCGTGCGGATCGTGGTCGGATTGGAGAACGTAGTGAACGTCGTTGGTGGCGACCAGTTGCACCGGGCTATGGCCGCTTTTGCGATAATCGTTCAGCCAGCGATTGACGGTCAGCAGTTCTGGAATGTCGTGTTGCTGGAGTTCAAGAAAGAAATTTTCCGGGCCGAAAACTTCCTGATACCAGCCGATCATTTCACGGGCTTCATCGTCCTGCCCCTGCATGATCAGGCTCGGAATCTGCGCTGCCAGACAGCCGCTGGTGGCGATCAGCCCCTCGCTGTGCGCGGCCAGAAAATCGCGGTCGATGCGCGGGCGGTAGTAATACCCTTCAAGCTGTGCCGCGCTGGCGATTTTGAGCAGGTTCCGGTAACCCTCGTTGTTGCGCGCCAACAGCAGCAGGTGATACGGACGGGTGTCGAGCTTCGGGTCGCGGTCGGCCATCGACCGGCGCGCGAGATATGCCTCGACGCCGATGATTGGTTTGATGCCGGCCTTTTTACAGGCGCGGTAAAAGTCGATCACGCCGAACATCGTGCCATGATCGGTGATAGCCAGCGCCGGCATCTCCAGTTCTTTGGCCCGGTCGACCAGTTTTGGAATCCGGCTTAGCCCATCCAGCAGCGAATATTCCGTGTGGACGTGAAGATGAACAAATGGTTTGTCGTCAGGCATGGCGATCGTTTCAGGAAGGCTATTTACGGGCATTATACCACTGGCGCTGCCGGCTGCGACTGACTTCGCGCATTTGATCGCCCCGATTTATCAATTTCTGGCCGCCGGCGCATGGCCTATAATGGCTACATCGACTTGAATTCGGTATTTGAAATAGCGAGTTGTAATGCCTGAATTACCGGAAGTGGAAACCGTCGTCCGCGGCCTGCGCGAGCCGCTGGTTGGGCAGACCGTTCTCGGCATGTGGTACGACTGGCCGCGCGTCATTCGCACGCCCGACCCGGACTCGTTTGCCGCCCGCATCACCGGGCAGACATTCCGCGCGGTCAACCGCCGCGCCAAGTACATTCTGTGCGAGTTGGATGTCGATACGCTGGTGGTGCACCTCAAAATGACGGGGCGGCTCTATGTCTCTGACAACGACGCCATCAGCGAGGCCGACCGCTGGGTGCATTTCAGCCTGCAGTTGAAGAGCGGCAGGCAACTTCGTTTTTCCGACGCGCGCAAGTTCGGTTTCGTGGCGCTGACTCCCGACCCGGCGGCGCTGATCGCGCGGCTGGGGCCGGAGCCGCTAACCGACGAGTTCACGCCCGATGTGCTGCGCGAGCGGTTGCGGCGGCACAGGCGGGCGATCAAGGCGCTGCTGCTCGATCAGGCGTTTCTGGCGGGCGTGGGCAATATCTATGCCGATGAAGCGCTGCACCGGGCGCGCATTCATCCACAGCGTTCCGCCGCGTCGTTGAGCGATGACGAAATCGCGCGCCTTTATGAAGGCATCCGGGCGGCTCTGCGTAGCGGCATCGAGCATGAAGGCGCGAGTGTCAACTGGTATCGCAAGGCCGACGGCACGCAGGGCGAGGCGCAGCGCCATTTTCTGGTCTACGACCGGGAAGGCCAGCCCTGCCTGAATTGCGGCACGCCGATCGAAAAAATCCGTGTGGCGCAGCGCGGCACGCATTATTGTCCTCATTGCCAGCCACTGGCATCCAACTGAGCAGAGGTTTTGAATGGGCGGTGACGTTGCGGACTTCATCGGGCAGATTCCACCGGCTTTCATTCTGACTTTTTGCGGCTTTATGACGCTACTGGTGGTTTCGCTGGCGCTTCTGCTTGCGAACATGGGGCGCAACCAGAATGCCAAGCGTCGCCGCACGCCACCGCCTCCACTGCAACCTGCGCCCGCCGGAAACGCCGATCTGCCTGACCTTGATCTGCTGCTCGGCGGGGCAGAGGCGACAGCCGCGCCCGGTGTTGGCCATGCTGCCAGCTCGCTGCCTTCGCCGGACACGGAACCAGCGGCGAATCCGGCTCCTGCTCACGCGGCAGAGGCGGCGGAGGTTCTGACAATCTCTCATGACTTGCGCGACGGCTCGTTTGAAATCCGAATCGGTGGCCGGGTCTACGGGCACGTCGCCGAAATTCGCGATCCCGAAGCGCGTCGCCAGCTTACCGGCGCGTTGAAGCGGCTGGCCGAACAGGTTGCCAAACCGCCGAAGCCCGAACCTGAGCCGCCACCTGCGGAAGTTTCTGTCCCCACGCCGGCGTCCCCCGCTTCACGAGACGACGAAAGCGCAGCCACTGTGCCGGCGGAGGAATGGGATCTGCCGAAGTTTCAGGAATTGGCGAACGAACCGCTGAAACTGCGCGGTGGACGGCCCAAGAACGCAGTGCCGGAGATCAACCTTGCCGGGGCGGTCGAAGCCTATTTGCAGCACAAGCTGCGCTCGACTCCGGAGTTCGCGCATCGCAGCCTGCACATCCGCCCCGCGCCGGACGGCGGTGTGCAGATCGAAGTGGATGGACGCTTTTACGAAGCGGTTGGCGATATCGAAGACGAGCGCACGCGCCAGTTCATCGCCTCCGCCATTGCGGAGTGGCAGGCGCGGCAGTAAACGGGCGAGTGCGGTCAGGCGAATTCAACCGCGACCGGTTCCACGCGTGGCTTGCCGGATTCGTCCAGAACCATGCGCCCGGCAGGGCGGTGCGGGTCGTGCTCGAAGATCAATAGCGCGCCGGTTTCCAGCGCCCACTGCTGCCACCGGCGTTTGGTTTCCAGTGACACCAGCGGCTCCACATCGTAGGACGGAATCCACGCCAGCCGTTCGAGATGGAAGGCATAAGCCGCCATGTCCGCGCAGAACAACGCCTGCTGGCCGTCTCGCTCGAACAGAATGCACATCAGGCCCGGCGTATGCCCCGGTGTGACGATCCCGTGAACGCCGGGCGCGAGTTCGGTATCGCCATCGAGCAGGCGTAACTGTCCCGCTTCGTACAAGGGCTGGTAGTTTGAGGGCCAGTAGGTCGCGCGCGTGCGTTCGTTGGGCCGCATGGCGTCTTCATACTCGCGCCGCTGCACCACATACTCGGCATTGGGAAAGGTCGGGCGCAGTTCGCCCGCTTCGTCCTCGATCATATTGCCGCCGGCGTGGTCGAGATGCAGGTGGGTATTCACCAGCATGTCGATGTCTTCGGGGCGAAGGCCGAGCCGCGCCAGCGCGTCGACCAGACCGCCGCGCGGGCGGTTGATACGCCAGATTTTACGCAGCTTTTCGTTGAGCCGGTTGCCGATGCCGGCATCGACCACGATATTGCGCCCGCCAACGCGGATGAGCAGGCTGGTCAGCGCCTGTGGTACAAGGTTCTCATCGTTTGGCGCGAGGACGTGCTGCCAGAGCGCCTTTGGAACCAGCCCAAACGGCCCGCCGCCGTCGACCATCACCGTACCGTCGCTGATCAGATCAATGCGGATATCGCCAAGCTGAAACACGGAATGATCCTCTCTAAAGCCTTTCAATGTCCGGCAGGGCGCTTAATTCCGCTCGGCCAGCAGCCAGCTCCAGTAGCGCCACGCGACGGCCAGCGCCAGCGTGACGCCAATCGCGGGCAAGCCATCGACGATGAGCAGCCATTCCCACGATTGCTCCGCTGGAAGGGCGCTGGCGGCATCGTGATTGGCGACGCGAAATACAGCGCTGAAGCCGATGAGCAGGGCGGCGACATAAAAGCCAAGATAGTAGGGGCCGGTCCCTGTGGCGCGGCCAAACCGCCGGCTGAGCAGCCCCAGAAGCACCAGCGCAAGGCAGACAGACAGCGGCCCTGCTAGCCCGACCCACGCGCTCATTTAGGCCGGTCCAGACGCGGGCGACCGCGAAGCATGCGCATGTAGAGATGGATGCACAGCGCGCCGAGCACGACTCCGGCGAAGCCCAGCAACAGGTTCGCAACCGGGTCCGTAGCGGCGTCGTCCAGACTTGCCGAGCGCACCGTAGCGACGCCAAACAGCAGGATAGGTATGGAGAACAGCCGGTAGTACGTGCGTTCGCTGGAGAATTTTTCGTAGTAGCGGGCGATTAGCAGCAGGACAAACAGGAGCGCTGCAAGCGGAAACCACGTGTAAAGCAGGAGGAAGCGACTCAGCGATAGCGGCGACACGGGCGATTCGTTCGGCTAGCGCATACTGCGGATGACCTGATTGATGGCGTTGACACGAAATTCCCGGTTGTCGCAGGCCAGCACAAACCGCCTGATCAGATCGCGGGTCGTCTGGTCGGTTGTCAGCGAGAAGATGCGGCGGCCATTGGATTCGGTCATGCGCAGGATGTTGTCTTCAACCAGTCCAAGCAGTTCCGTTTCAACCTCGTGAACGTCACGCCCCGTATACTGGGCGATATTCTCGGCAGTGTCCATGGCATGGGGATTGTCGTTGAAAAACCGGACCAGATCCCACCGAACGAAAGTGTTCACTTTGTCCTTTAGGAAGGCCATGAGGCTTTGGTCTGCGTTAGGGGAAGCGTTCGATACGGGGTTTTGCTGGACCATCGCACTTATCCTCAATTACAAACTGCTTTCCAGATGGCGTAGGGCCCGGCGGCGTGCGTCGCCGGGCAACCACCCGTCACTGGATCGTTGGCCAACTGTTATACCGTAATCGGCGCTGGTCCGACAATGATTAACTACCTGCCGGATGACACCTTTCTGTCCTCACGATAGTGACAATGTTTGTATTTCTTGCCGCTGCCGCACCAGCAGGGATCGTTGCGGCCGATGTCAGCTTTGGCGCTCTTGCGCGCCGGTTCCGGCTTGGCAGTCGCCACCGCGCCCGGTCGCACAGCCTGCATTTGCGGCATAACGCGGCGGATGGGCTGCGCTACCTGTGGCGTGTTGACGCGCACGCGGAAGATGTCGCGCGCGGCCTGCGTGCGGATTTCATCCTGTAGCGCTTCGTACATGCGCGATGCCTGCAGCTTGTATTCGACCAGCGGGTCGCGCTGGGCCACCGACATTAGCCCAATGCCTTCGCGCAGAATGTCGAGGTCGGTCAGGTGACGACGCCAGTGCTGGTCGATTGCACCCAGCATGACCATGCGCTCGGCGCGTGTCATCAGTTCCGGACCGAGTTCCTCGGCTTTGCGGTCGTATGCCTGATGCACCGCTTCAATCAGCAGATCTTCAATTTCATCCAGCGTTTTATCCGCCAGCACGTCGGGCGTGATTTCTTCCGGAACCGGGAAGATGGTGAAAAGCTGGCGATGCAGGGCCTCGACATCCCATTCGCTCGCCTCGGCGTACTCGTCCAGCAGGTCGGCGATCATGCCTTCCAGAATTTCGAGATACTCATCGCGCAGATCGGTCCGGGTGAGCACTTCTCGCCGCTGGCGATAGATGACTTCTCGCTGCTTGTTCACCACGTCGTCGTATTCAAGCACGCGCTTACGGATATCAAAGTGATAGCCTTCGACACGTATCTGCGCCTGCTGGATCGACTTGCTGACCATGCTATGCTCGATGGCCTCATTTTCGGGGATTTTGGCCCACGCCATCACGTTCTTGACACGGTCGCCGCCGAAGCGTTTCATCAGGTCGTCTTCGAGGCTAAGATAGAAACGGCTCTCGCCCGGATCGCCCTGACGGCCCGCGCGACCGCGCAACTGGTTGTCGATACGCCGGGCTTCATGGCGCTCCGTGCCGAGTACGAACAGGCCGCCCGCCTCGATGACACGCTGCCGGTCGCGCTCGGTTTCCTGTCGGGCCTGCTCCAGCGCTTCCTGCCACTGTTCCGGCGTGGCCTGTGTGATTTCGATGCCCTGCTTACGCAGGCGCTCGCGCGCGATGCCTTCCGGGTTGCCGCCGAGCAGGATGTCGACGCCACGCCCCGCCATGTTGGTGGCGATGGTCACGCGACCGGGGCGTCCGGCCTGAGCGATGATTTCAGCCTCGCGCTCGTGGTATTTCGCGTTCAGAACCTCATGGGGGATGCCCGCGCGCTTCAGCGCCTTGCTCAGGCGCTCGGAAGTTTCAATCGCTACCGTGCCGACGAGGACGGGCTGGCCGCGCGCCTGCCGCGCCTTGATCTCTTCCACGACCGCCTTGAATTTGGCTTCCTCGGTCATGTAGATCAGGTCTTCGTAGTCCTTGCGGATCAGCGGGCGGTTGGTCGGAATGGCGACCACTTCCAGCCCGTAAATCTTCTCAAACTCTTCCGCTTCTGTCAGCGCGGTTCCGGTCATACCGGCCAGTTTTTTGTACATGCGGAAGAAGTTCTGGAAGGTGATCGTCGCCATCGTCATGTTTTCACGACGAATCTGGACGCCTTCCTTCGCTTCAATGGCCTGATGCAAGCCTTCCGAGAAACGTCGCCCGTGCATCAGACGGCCCGTGAACTCGTCTACGATGACGACCTGACCGTTTTCGACGACGTATTCCTTGTCACGCTGGTAGAGCGTATGAGCGCGCAGCGAGTTGTCGAGGTAGGGGATCATGTCGGCGTTGGCCGGGTGGTACAACTGGTCGACGCCGAGCATGCGCTCGACCTTTTCGACGCCCTGCTCGGTCAGGTAGGCGATACGATCCTTGAGATCGACGACGTAGTCGCCGTCCGGCTCGTCGTTTTCGACGCTTTCCGGACTGCTTGGCTTGAGCATGCGCACGATCTGGGCGAATTTCTTGTAGTAGTCCGACGGTTCCTCGGCAGGGCCGGAGATAATCAGCGGCGTGCGCGCCTCGTCGATCAGGATGTTGTCCACCTCGTCGATGATGGCATAGTTCAGCTCGCGCTGTACCAACTGGCTGATATCGACCACCATGTTGTCGCGCAGGTAGTCGAAGCCGAATTCGTTGTTAGTGCCGTAGAGGATATCCGCCTGATAGGCTTCACGCCGCCTGACGGGGCGCAGGTTTTGAAACCGCGCGTCGTCCGATGGATACGTTGGGTCGTAGAGGAACGAACCCGAGTCCGGGTCGCCCGCCGAATTTTGAATGACTGCCGCCGACAGGCCGAGGAAATGATAGATCGGCCCCATAGTCTGCACGCCGACTTTCGACAGGTAGTCGTTTGGCGTCACCAGATGCGCGCCCTTGCCCAGCAGCGCGTTGAGGTAAAGCGGCAGCGTCGCGACCAGCGTTTTACCTTCGCCCGTTTTCATTTCGGCAATCCGGCCTTCGTGCAGCACCATGCCGCCGATCAACTGCACGTCGAAATGGCGCAGGCCGATCGTTCGCACCGATGCTTCGCGCACCACGGCAAAGGCTTCGGGCAGCAGGTCATCCAGCGTTTCGCCGTTGGCGAGCCGCTGCTTGAATTCATCTGTTTTGGCGCGGAGTTGGTCGTCGCTTAGCGCTTTCATCGCCGGTTCAAGGGCGTTAATCTGGTCAACCACAGCGCGATAGCGGGCCAGCGCGCGTTCTGTCGGGTCGCCGACGACCTTCTTCACAAGATTTCTGAACATATGGCCTCGATTTTCCAGTTTATGAGAGGGCCTCGTGTCCTCCTCACCAGAGAAGGCATTATAGCATAGCAGTATTGGCGGCTTGTTAGAAATTGAGGGATAGCTGCATATCAATTGTCGAGGGCGCGCAGGCCGCAGCCGGCTGCGGCCTGCGCGCCCCTGAATCGCGCTGAACAGCTTGCTTCCATGCCAGCGACTAACTGCCCTGTTCTGGCTCAGGGAAAGAACCGGCGGTAACCGGCCGCACGTCCCCGATCTTGCGCGAGTACCCGATTAGCGTCTTACAGCGGTGTTGCGATCCACCACGTGATTCCGAACGGATCGCGTATCCCACCTTCGCGAAAGCCATAGGACTGGTCTGCGGGTGCATAGAGCGGCGTTGCCCCGGCGGCGACGGCTTGCTCGAAGACGCGATCGGCGTCCTCCACCATGAGGAAGATGCTGACACGCGGCAAATCGCCGTGCCGTTGTTCGACTACCTCGCTGTCGTCGGCGCGAATGCCGAGCATGATTGGCGAGTCGCCGACCTTGATTTGAACGTTGCGTATCGTGCCGCCCGAATCGACAGAGCGGCGCAGTTCCGTCGCGCCGAACGCGCGCTGGTAGAAGCTGACCGCTCGATCTGCGTCGTTGACGATCAGGTATGGCGTGGCGGTGTGGTAGCCCTCAGGCATACCCTGTTGCATGGGGGCCATCCCTCAAACCTCCTCGTGAACTCGCCTGACGTCGCCATGAAGTATACCAGCGTCACGTCGGGACACGTACAGGCCGAGCTGCTTTGAGGTGGAGCGAACGCCATCGACCATCTGGCCGCGGAAGTGGATATACTAGCAGGCCCGTGATGGTTCGTATGCTGCACAGAAGTAAGTGAAATCCAATGCGCCTATCACAACTTTTCAGCCAGACGCTGCGCCAGGCCCCGGCGGACGCCGATGTCAGAAGCCACCAGTTTCTTTTGCGCGCCGGCTTTATCCGGCAGATCGCGGCGGGCGTGTTTGCCTATCTGCCGCTGGCCAAACGTTCGCTGGCCAAAATCGAAGACATCGTGCGGCAGGAGATGGACGCCATCGGCGGGCAGGAAATTTCGATGCCGGTCGTGCATCCCGCCGAAATATGGCAGGAATCAGGCCGCTGGTATCAGATTGGGCCGGAAATGGCCCGGTTCAAGGACCGGTCTGGCCGCGATATGGTGCTGGGCATGACGCACGAGGAAGTGGTCGCCGATCTGGTGCGGCATGAGATTCAGTCGTACCGCCAGTTGCCGCAACTGATTTATCAGATTCAGACAAAATTCCGCGACGAGCCGCGCGCCCGCGCCGGGCTGATCCGGGTTCGCGAATTCACGATGAAGGACAGCTACAGCCTCGATGCCGATTGGGAAGGTCTGGACGAGCAGTATCGCCGGCATTATCAGGCCTACTTCAATATTTACAACCGCTGCGGTCTGCCGGTCATCGCCGTGAAATCGGATACCGGCATGATGGGCGGCAGTATGGCTCACGAGTTCATGTACCTGACGCCAATTGGCGAGGATACGCTGCTGATCTGCGAGGAGAGCGGCTATGCCGCCAACCGCGAGGTCGCTACATTCATCAAACCGGCCATTCAGACGGGGCCGCCGCTGCCGGTGGAGCGAGTCGCCACGCCCGGAACCACGACGATTGAGTCGCTGGCCAGATTTTTGAATATCCCGACCAGCCAGACGGCCAAGGCGTATTTCGCCGTTGCCACCGTGCCGGAAAATGGCGGCTATACCACGCGGTTCGTAGTTGCGATCATCCGCGGCGATATGGAGGTCAACGAAACCAAACTGGCGAACGCGCTGAAAGCGAAGGAACTGCGCGTCGCCAATGACGAAGAAATCCGGGCAGCGGGCGCGGTTCCGGGATATGGCTCGGCCATCGGGGTGCGGAACGCCATCGTCGTCGTCGATGATGCCATTCCCGTGTCGCCCAATCTGGTGGCGGGAGCCAATGAAGAGGGTTACCACCTGCTGAACACGAATTATGGCCGGGATTATCAGGCGGACATCGTCGCCGATATTGCCGCCGCACGCGAAGGCGACCTGTCGCCGGATGGGGCCGGGCCGCTGAAAGCGGTGCGCGGCGTCGAAGTCGGCAATATCTTCGAGCTCGGCACGCGCTACAGCGAAGCGCTGGGCTGCACTTTCCTCGACAGGAACGGCGAAGCGAAGCCGGTGGTGATGGGTTCATATGGCATCGGCATCGGCAGGCTGCTGGCCTGTATCGCCGAACACTATTGCGACGACAAGGGGCTGATGTGGCCGGTATCGGTTGCGCCGTATCATGTCCATCTGGTGCTGGCGTCCGGCGACGATGATCGGGCGCGCGAACTGGCGGACGCGCTGTACGGCGAGCTGTTGTCAGCAAAGGTCGAAGTCCTGTATGACGACCGCCCCGAACGGCCGGGCGTCAAATTCAACGACGCCGATCTAATTGGTCTGCCGCTGCGCCTGACGATCGGCTCGAAGTCGCTGGCGCAGGGCGGCGTCGAAGTCAAGCGTCGTAACCGGGACGAGCGGCGCATTGTGGCGGTGGATCAGGTGCTGCAGCACGTGCAGGACGAGATCGCGGCGCTGTTCGCTGAAATCGACAGCCGCGTGGTCGAGGTTGATTTTGTGGATTGAACCGGCGCGCGACACAAGCCGGCATACATAAGGAGCCATAGCAGAATGCAGTATCGCAAGTTGGGACGCACGGGCCTGAAGGTCAGCGTGTTATGTCTGGGGACGATGACGTTTGGCTGGTCGGCGGATGAAAAGACCTCTTTCGCCATCATGGATGCCGCCTTTGAGGCCGGGATCAATTTCTTCGACACGGCGGACGTCTATTCGCGCTGGATCGAGGGGAACACCGGCGGCGAGTCGGAAACGATCATCGGCAAGTGGCTGAAGGGCAAGCCACGGCGCGAGATCGTGATCGCGACCAAGGTTCGCAACCGCATGTGGGAAGGGCCGAACGGCGAAGGGCTGAGCCGGGCGCATATCATGACGGCGGTGGAGGACAGCCTGCGCCGGTTGCAGACCGACTACATCGACCTGTACCAGACGCACTGGCCCGACATGGACACGCCGCTGGAAGAGACGCTCTACGCGCTCGATACGCTGGTGCAACAGGGCAAGGTGCGTTACATCGGCGCGAGCAACTATCCGGCGTGGTATCTGACCAAATCGCTGTGGGTCAGCGATGTCAACCGCATCTCGCGCTTCGAGTGCCTACAGCCGCACTACAGCCTGTTGCACCGCGACGAGTTTGAACGCGAACTGATGCCGTTGTGCCGCGACCAGCAGATTGGCGTGATTCCGTACAGCCCGTTGGCGGCAGGTTTCCTGAGCGGCAAATACACGCGCGATAACCGCCAGCCCGATTCGACGCGTTCCGGCGGGCTTATCCAGCGGTTGGTCAATGACGAGGACGCCTACACGGTGCTGGACGAAGTGACGCGCATTGCGGCGGCGCGCGGCGTTCCGGTTCCGCAGATTGCGCTGGCATGGCTGCTGGCAAACGATGTGATTACAGCGCCGATCATCGGCGCGCGCACGGTGGAGCAACTGCAGGCCGCGCTTGGCGCGGAAACGGTGCAGTTGACGCCGGAGGAGGTGGAGGCGCTGAACCGCGTCAGCCAGAAATACTAAGCGCCGGGCACAAAAAGACGAGAGGCGGGCAACTCCCCCGCCTCTCGCGCGGTTTATCGAAGAGCTTTCGCCCGTAAGAAAGCCACGCCGCTTTCGCGGCTGCGAAGCGTCACTCGTTGAACAGCTTGCCGACGCTTTCGCCCTTGTGCGCGCGCAGGATGACTTCGCCCAGCATCGGCGCGATTGACAGCACCGTCATGTTGGGCAGCAGTTTTTCTTTCGGCACGGGGATGGTGTTGGTGAAGATGATTTCCTTGAGATCGAGCGCGGCCAGACGCTGGAACGCCTCGCCCGACATCAGCGGGTGTGTAAAGGCGAGATAGACATCCTTCGCGCCGTTACGGCGGATGACTTCAACCGCGTTGACGACGCTGCCGCCGGTCAGCACTTCGTCGTCCACCAGCAGGACGTTTTTGTCTTTAACCTCGCCGATGATCGACAGCGCTTCGGGGCGCTCGGCGTTATCCGTCCGGCGCTTTTCGATAATTGCCAGTTGCGTGCCCAGCTTTTCGGCCCAGTTGCGGCCTTTCTTGGCAAAGCCCAGATCGGCTGCCACGACAACCAGATCTTCGATCTGCTTCTCGGCGACATAGTCGCTCAGCAGAATGAAGGCCGAAAGCGCGTCGCCGGGGATATTGAAGAAGCCCTGAATCTGCCCGGCGTGCAGGTCGATCGTGATGTAGCGATCCGCGCCGGCGACCTCGATCATGTTGGCGACGAGCCGGGCGGCGATGCCGACGCGTGGCTGATCCTTTTTGTCCGAGCGTGCGTAAGACAGATAGGGAATGACCACGTTGATACGCCCCGCCGAGTCGCGCTTGAGCGTATCAATCATGATCAGCATTTCCATAAAGTTGTCGTGAACCGGCGATGCCATGGTCTGCACCAGGTACACGTCCTGGCCACGCACGCTTTCCTTAAGCTGGATAAAGATATTCTCGTTGGAAAAGACCGTGCGCGTATATTCACCCGGCTTGATGTCCATGCCATAGGTATCGCGCAGATAGTTGACGATCTCGCAGCCCAGATCTTGCGAGGCGGAGCCGGAGAAGAGCATGATCCGGCCATGCTGACCAAACGCGTCGATTGGCGTGGGCTCTTGAGGGGGAACGTACTTGGTTCCCGGTACTTTTTCCCATGGCCTCGTCATTTGATTTTCGTCTTTCTCACCCTGGTTCAGCGCAAACTTTCGAGGGTACTCTAACCTGCTTCATCGAGCAGCTTGTTAACCGCGTGGTGTGGCGTTATCTGCCGCGCCTGAATGCGCTCTATCATAGCAGACAGTGCCTGCTCCGGCACAGATTCTAACAGCCGGGCGATGAGCGCTTCGCGCAGGCGGTGGTGCAGTTCAGCCTCCAACCGCCGCCGTTCGATGCGCGCCAGCAGGTTGTCGCGCTCCAGATAGCGGCGATGTTCGTCGATAGCCTCGATCACGTCGTCGATGCCGTCGCCGGTGGTCGCTACGGTGCGAATGACCGGCGGCATCCATAGCTCGTGGCTCGCCTGACCGGCTTCAGGTTCCGGCTGGCGCTGTAATAGCTGGCCGTGATGCCGGGGCATGTCGTGGCGCGCAGCCGGATGGCCGAGTTCGAGCATCGCTTTCAGCGCGCGTACCGTGTTTTCCGCGCCCGGCTTGTCCGCCTTGTTGACGACCAGAATATCGGCGATTTCGAGAATACCGGCTTTGATCGCCTGCACGTCGTCGCCCAGACCGGGCGCTTCAACGACCAGCGTTGTCTGCGCGGTCTGGGCGATATCGACTTCGCTCTGGCCTGCGCCCACGGTTTCGACAATCACGATTTGAAAACCGGCGGCGTCGAGCACACGCACGGCGTCGGCTGTCGCTCTGGCGAGGCCGCCCAGTTGGCCACGCGTCGCCATGCTGCGGATGAAGACGCCGCTGTCGCCTGCCAGCTCGCTCATGCGAATGCGGTCGCCGAGAATGGCGCCGCCGGTAAACGGGCTGGTCGGGTCGATTGCCAGAATGCCGACGGTTTGCCCCCGTCGACGATAGCCGCGCGCCAGCGCACCGACCAGAGTGCTTTTGCCCGTACCGGGTGCTCCCGTTACGCCGATGACCTGTGCCGCGCCGGTATGTGGAAACAAAGCCGCGAGGGCTTCCTGCACACCCTCGCGCTCGTTTTCAACAGCCGTCAGCATCCGAGCCAGCGCCCGGCGATTGCCCGATAGGAGCGCCTCGACCAGTTCATTCATCTGGCGTCGCCCTGCCTGTGGCGACCAAACCGCGGATGTGTTCGACGATTGTCTCGGTGCTCGTTCCCGGCCCAAACACGCCGCGTACACCCATCGCTTCCAGTTCAGCCCGGTCGGCGTCGGGAATGATGCCGCCGACGACGAGCGGCACGTCGTCCAGACCATTCGCTCGCATCTGCTCGCGGATGCGTGGCACCAGCGCGAGATGCGCGCCGCTGAGAATGCTCAGGCCGACGACGTCGACGTCTTCCTGCAACGCCGCTTCGGCGATCATCTCCGGAGTCTGGCGCAGGCCGGTGTAGATCACTTCCATGCCGGCGTCGCGCAGCGCGCGCGCGATGACCTTGGCCCCGCGATCATGCCCGTCGAGGCCCGGCTTGGCGATTAAAACACGAATGGCTTGCCCGGTCATAGCTTCCTTCCGTCCAGCCTGTGCCGGACGCATATTCAGGTTCACGTGCGCGTTCGATTATAGCGGAAGGTCACGGCGCTTTCACGTGCCAGCCAGGATCGGGCATCGCTCAATGCTTCCGCGGAAACCCCCATGCTACAATGCGGAAGAAACCGTTTCACGGCACACTGTTGACACGAAGGAGCAGCATGGGCGCGGCATCCAACAGCAGCAATCCTGGCAGGCCCCTCTGGACGGGTTCGCCTGTGTCGGGCGCGGCCATCGAACCCGCTTCCAGCCGGCTGGGTTTTCTCACTACGCTGGCGGTCGCGGCGCTGGCACTAACGGCGTTCGCGCTCTATCTTGGGCTGGCGCTGCAATGGGGTCGGGGAACGTTTCCCGGTATTTTCGTCACGCCCGCGCTGGTCGTTGATCAGACAACGCCTGTGGAGCATGGCTCGTGGCCGGGGCTGGCCGCCGGGCTGATGCCGGGCGACCGCATTGTCAGCCTCAATGGCGACGATTTGGGCGCAACTCTGGACGCGCTCGACCGCTTCCATGCGCTGTCGCACTCGCTTGCGCCCGGCCAGCGCATTTCAGTCGGCTTTGAACGCCCGGCCGACCGGCTGGACGATACTGCTGCCGGAGTGACCTGCGCCGAACCGCGCGATGGCGTGGCGCAGTGCGTGGTTGATTATACGGTGGCGGCGCTGCCGCGCGCGGATCTCGTCGCTCTGGCGTTGATCCCGTTTGCCACCGCGCTGGCGCTGCTGGCGGCGGGGCTGATCGTGCTGCGGATGCGCGCGCACCAGCCAACCGCGCTGATCGTGAGCGCCCTCTGCTTTTCGCAGTCGATCTTCACCGCAGGTCTGTTTGACCGGCTGACGACTCACGCGCTGATCCCGGTGTGGCTGCTGGCGACGTTGGCGCTGGCCGCCTGTTTCGGGCTGCTGGCGATCTACTATCCGGTTCACAATGCGCGGTTGAACGCTCGCCCGTACTGGCGTTTCCTCCCGCCCACGTTGGCAGCAGTCCTCGGCCTGATCGTTTTGTCGCTCGATGCGCGTTCTCCATCGCCAGCGGTTCTCTCAGGCGAGGAACTGGCCAGCTTCGCAGCGCTGGCCGGGGCCGCCGTTTTTGCGTTCAGCCAGATCAGGCGTCGTCGTCTGGCGGTGCTTCCGGCGCAGCGCGACCAGAGCAATCTGGCGCTGATCGGCGTTCTGCTGGCCAGCGCGCCGCTGTTACTCTGGGGCATTAACCTGCTCCTGCGCCCGCTGTTCGGCTACGAACCGCTCGCGCTCAACCTGAACGCGGCGACGCCGTTTCTCGCGCTGCCCGCGCTGAGCGCTGTCTACGCCGTTTTGCAGTACCGCGCCGGCGACACGGATCGCGCGCTCAGCCAGACCGTGACTTATGGCCTGATGGCGCTGGCGCTGGTCGTGGCTTATTTCCTGCTGGTGTTTGGCGTGGCGCTGCTGGCCGGGGAAGTGGCTCCGGCCAACGATCCGGGCCTGATGGCAGCGGTCATCTTTGTGATTGCGCTGTTTTTCGTGCCGTTCAGGACGCGCCTGCAGTCCATGATCGACCGGCTGTATTTCCGCCAGCGCGTGAATTACCAGTTGCAGGTCGAGGCGTTCGCGCGCGAACTGACTCTGCTCGCTTCCCGTGATGACATTATCGCCGCCTATCGCAGCGAGATTCAGCGCAGCCTGGGGCCGGAACACGTCATCGTCTTTCTGCCAGACCCGCAATCCGGCGACTTCGTCGCTGCGGGGAATGCCCCCGACACTGACCTGCGTTTCGACCGCGCCAGCACCTTTATTTCCCGGCTTGGCCGGGAGGAATATCTCTATCTCGAACCGGGGAAGCCGTGGCCTGCCGATCTGATCGTCGAGCGTGCGCGGCTGCTCATTCTGGATTCGCTGGTGCTGCTCGGCCTGCATGGCAGCGAAGGGCTGAACGGCTTTGTTTCGGTCGGCAAACCGCGTTCCGGCAAAGCGGCGTACGACCACGAAGAACTGCGGTATTTGCAAAGCCTGACACGCCAGATCAGCGTCGTTATCGAAAGAACGCAGGTGGTGGATGCGCTGGAGCGTCGCGCGCATGAACTCGGCGTGCTGACGCAGGTCGGTCAGGCGGTCAACTTCACGCTTGAATTTGACGACCTGCTCGAATTGATCAGCGCGCAGACCGACCGGCTCATCCGGGCGACGCATTTCTACATCGTACTGCGCGACGAAGCGACCGATGAGCTGTACTTTGCATTCTATGTGGAAGACGACGAGCGCTATCGCGAACGGGAGAATCTGCGCTGGCCGCCGGGGCGTGACCTGTTCAGCGAAGTCGTGCGGACCGGGCAGGCGCTGCGCTTCAGCGATTATGCGCGCGCGGTGGTCGAGCGCGGCGGTTCGGTGAGGCCGGAAGATGCGCGCATCAAAGCCTGGATGGCCGTGCCGCTGGTAACCGGACAGCGCACGCTCGGCGTCATGGCCGCCGGCTCCAGCCAGCCCAACCAGCCGTTTTCGGATGGCCAGTTACGCATTTTCACCGATATTGCCGCGCTGGCGGCTACGGCGATCGACAAGGCGCGCCTCTTTAATGAAACCAACGAACGCGCGCGGCAGTTGGCGGCGTTGTATGATGTCAGCCGCCAGCTTGCAGTTGTCGAATTCGATCTCGAAAAGCTGCTGACGTTGATTACCGACACAGCCGTTAACATCCTCGACGCCGAAGCCGGGGCGCTGTTGCTGACGGTGGACGACGACAGCCGGGAACTGGAACTCCGGGTAGCGACGGGCATTGATGGCGAACAGGTAGCCGGCAGGCGGGTGTCGCCGGCTCAGAGTGTGGCGGGAACCGTGGTGCAGACCGGGCAGCCGCTGGTGGTGAATGACGCCGCGCGCGATCCACGCTGGTCTGGCGATTTGGCCGGCAGCTTTCCGGCGCGCACCCTGCTGGCTGTGCCGCTGATCGCGCAGAACAGGGTGATCGGCGTGCTGGAAGTGCTGAACAAGCGTGGCGATCTGCCGTTCCGTCAGGATGACCTGAACCTGCTGGCGACGTTCGCAGGGCAGGCGGCCGTGGCGATTGAAAACGCCCGTCTGTTCCAGATGACCGACTTCCAGCTCAGCCAGCGTGTCGCCGAACTTGAGGCGATGGAGCGTGTCGACGTCGAGCTAAACCGCTCGCTCGATCTTTCGACGGTGGCCGATATTACCGTACGCTACGCCATGGAATACAGCGGCGCGACCGGAGGCGTGCTCGGCCTGCTGGCGGATGACGAGCGAACCATGCGGGTGATCGTCGCGCTCGGCGAGCCGCTGACCGGCGTGGCCGGCCAGCCCGATGGCGAAGCGTGGCTGGTGGAGCGCGGACTCGTCCAGCGCGTGCTGCGGTCGCGGCGCCCAGAACTGGTCGCCGACATCGGGCAGGACCCTGAATCTCATCCGCAGTCTGCTGCGCCGGTCAGCCAGATGGCCGTGCCGATGGTTTCCGGCAACAAGGTGACAGCGATTCTGCTGCTGGAGGCGAACCGCGAGCCGTACTTCAACCTGGCGCATCTTGCCTATGTGCAGCGGTTGGCCGAACACGCGAGCGTGGCGATTGCCAACGCTTTGCTGTATGCCGAACTGGATCGGGCTAACCAGTCCAAGAGCGAGTTTGTCAGTTTTGTGGCTCACGAACTAAAGAACCCGCTGACATCGGTGAAGGGCTATGCCGATATTCTCATCAGCGGCGCGGTCGGCCAGCTTTCCGACCAGCAACGCTCGTTCCTGATGACGATCCGCGCCAATGCCGAGCGCATGGATACGCTTGTGAGTGACCTGAACGACGTGACCAAGCTGCAAACCAATAACATGCGGATCGAGCTTGCGCCGGTCGCGTTTAGCGTCATCGTCGAGGAAACGGCGCGTCCGTTGCAGAAGCAGATCGACGACAAGGGCCAGCGGCTGATCATCGACCTGCCCGCAGACCTGCCGCCGGTCATGGGTGACAAGAATCGCTTGATTCAGGTGATGGTTAATCTGGTCAGCAACGCCCACAAGTACACGCCGGAAGGCGGCATGATCACCATCAGCGCGGCGGTCGAAAACAGCCGGCGCGACTCAAAGGGCGAGTTGCGAGGCCCGCTGCTACACGTCGCCGTGCGCGATAACGGCATTGGCATGAGCGAGGAAGACCTGTCGCGGCTGTTCACGCCGTACTTCCGCAGCGACAATCCACTGGCGCGCGAGCAACCGGGAACCGGCCTTGGCCTGACGATTACGAGCGGGCTGATCGAGCGTCATGGCGGTGAAATCTGGGTCGAGAGCCAGATCGGGCAGGGCACGACTTTCCATTTCACCCTGCCGCTTGCAGGGGACGCAGCCTAGGTCGGTCGATGCTTACCCCGCATATAAAATAAAGCAGGGGCGTCGCAATGTTGCGACGCCCCTGTTCATGACAGTTGCCGAACCTGTTAGCTCAGGTGTGGGGCCAGCTTGTTCGTGATCTTGTCCTTGGGCTGGTAGCCAACCAGCGTTTCCACCGGCTGGCCGGATTTGAACAGGATCAGCGTCGGAATGCTCATGACCTTATAGGCCATGGCGACATCCGGGCTGGCGTCGGCGTCCACCTTGGCGACCTTGAGCTTGCCCGCATACTCGCTTGCGATCTGTTCGACCAGCGGCGCGAGCATCTTGCACGGGCCACACCATTCAGCCCAGAAGTCGACCAGAACAGGCGTATCCGACTCGAGAACTTCACTCTGGAAGTTGCTCGCGTTGACTTCAAATGTATGCGAACTCATTACCAATTCAGCCTCCTGAAGTGACTTTGACGCCAATTTCCCGGCATGTTATCATTAACAAAATCGTGCTGCAACAGAACCGGACATCCTCAACGGAACCATGGTTTTATCGTAAGTTGGCGCGGAGGATGTAATGACCATTACTACTGACGAGGCGCAACTGCCACAACTTACCCGCCGTCAGGAAGAAATTCTATCCCTGATCGTACGCTCATATACGCAGTCTCCCGAGCCAGTCAGCTCAAAGTATCTGGTCGAGAGGTACCAGCTTGGCATCAGCACGGCCACCGTGCGTAACGAAATGGCGCTGCTGGAGGAGCTGGGATATATCTCCGCACCGCATACGTCCGCCGGGCGCGTGCCTACCGAGACGGGGTATCGTTATTTTGTGAAGCGCCTGATCAATGCGGGCGATCTGACGGCTGCCGAGCGCACACGCATCAGCGAAAAGCTGCAAAGCATCCCGCTGGCGACCGATCAGTGGATGGCGCTGGTTGCGTCGGTACTGGCGCGCAGCACGCAGACTGCCGCGCTGGTCACGCCGCCGCTGGCCGAAACCAGCCGCTTCAAGCACCTTGAGCTCATTTCGATTCAGGGCCGGTTGGTGTTGATGGTGCTGGTTTTGCATGGCGGTTCGGTCCACCAGCAGATGCTCACACTGACGGAGGCGGTGTCACAGACGATGCTTACGGAGACGTCCGAACGCATCAATACGCTGTGCGCCGATTTGGGGGCGAACGAGGTGCGCCTGAAAAGCGTACAGTTGCAGCCGCTTGCCCGCGAAATGGCCGAACTGGTGGCCGATATGATGGAGAAGGCCGATACGCGCCAGGTGCGGCTGGTGTACCGCGACGGGCTGAGCGAAGTCATGTCAACCTTCCAGGACAGCGAGGGCGCGCAGCAGATCGTGCGGGTGTTTGAGGAACGCGCGTTCCTGAATCTGGTGCTAAGCGAAGTGCTGTCTCCGTTGCTTAACACGCCGCAGGTGGTCATCGCCGGAAACGGCCGCTGGGAAGAATTGAGCCATCTGAGCATGGTGATGAGCCGTTACGGGATCGCCGGTCAGGTTTCGGGGACACTGGGCGTGCTTGGCCCGACCCATATCGACTACAGCCGGGCGATCAGCCTTGTGAGCTTTGTGTCGAGCCTGATGACGGAGATGTTCACCAATCTGTATGAAGCGACGGCGACGAACGAAACCGACACTCCCGCGCTGGAGGATCGATCAAAGGCGCAGGCGTGATCGCCCGAACGTCTTGCCCGCCACTCACCACATGCCAGCCAATTGCTAACGTAATTCTATGACAAACCGTATACACTAGGGACAAAACCGCCTTCGGGCGGATTTGTTTGCCATGCCAGAGTGCAGGAGAGAGCCGAGTGGACAAACCAGAGAATGCAGCAACCAATGATACGCATGAGAGCGAAACCGAAAACGGCGCTGATGTCGAAGGGAACGAGCAGGCGAGTCCCGAAGGTGTCGCCGAAGGCGTAACGGAAGCCCGCGCCCCTGAGGACGAGCTTGAAGCACTGCGTACGGAAGCGCAGAAAAATCTGGAAGGCTGGCAGCGCACGCTGGCAGAATTCCAAAACTACAAACGGCGCATCGAGCGTGAGGCGCGCGAAAGCTACCAGATGGCCACGTTTGACGTGTTGAAAAATCTGCTGCCCATTGTTGATGACTTTGAGCGCGCAATGAATAACGTGCCCGAGTCGCTGCGTAACGAGGCATGGCTGGAAGGCATTTCCCTCATTCAGCGCAAGTTCATCCGGGTGCTGGAAGATTACGACGTCACGGCGGTAGACCCGGTAGGCGAGCCGTTCGACCCCAACCTGCATCAGGCAGTTGGCGCTGACGAAACCACGGATGTCGAGAGCGGGCATGTCACGGAAACGCTGCAAAAGGGCTATGTTTCCGGCGATCGCGTGCTTCGCCCTGCAATGGTCAAGGTCGCTCGCTAGGCCACGGCCATTCGAACACGAAATTCATAAAACAGGAGATGTGAAAGCTCATGGGAAGAATCATCGGTATTGACCTTGGTACCACCAACTCGGTCGTGGCTGTGATGGAAGGCGGCGAGCCGGTTGTCATCCCTTCAGCCGAAGGTGGTCGTTTGATTCCGTCTGTGGTGGCCGTGAACCCGAAGACGGGCGAGCGCCTCGTCGGCAAGGTCGCGCGCAACCAGGCGGTAGTGAACCCCGAGAACACGATTTTCTCGGTCAAGCGCTTCATGGGGCGCAGGTTTGACGATCCCGAGGTCCAGAAGGCAATCAAGCTGGTGCCGTACAAGGTCAGCGCTGCGCCGAACGGTGACGTTCGCGTGCATATGGGCGGCAAGGAGTACAGCCCGCCGGAGATTTCCGCCATGATCCTCCAGAAGATCAAGGCGGACGCGGAAGCCTATCTGGGCGAAACCGTCGATCAGGCGGTGATCACGGTTCCGGCTTACTTCAACGACGCGCAGCGTAACGCCACCAAGGACGCAGGGCGTATTGCCGGCCTTGAAGTGCTGCGTATCATCAACGAGCCGACCGCTTCCAGCCTCGCCTACGGTCTGGGCGAAAAGAAGAACGAGATTATCGCCGTCTATGACCTTGGCGGCGGCACGTTCGACATTTCGATTCTGGAAGTGGGCGACGGCGTTTTCGAGGTTCGCAGCACCAACGGCGATACCTATCTCGGCGGTGACGACTTCGATCAGGTCATCATCGACTGGATCGCCGATGAGTTCAAGAAAGATCAGGGTATCGACCTGCGGAACGACCGTCAGGCGCTTCAGCGCCTAAAGGAAGCCGCCGAGCGCGCCAAGATCGAGCTTTCAAGCACGCTCAATACCGAAATCAACCTGCCGTTTATCACGGCGGATGCCAGCGGGCCGAAGCATCTGAACATGACGCTGACGCGCGCCAAGCTCGAATCGATGGTTCAACACCTGATTCAGCGTTCGATCGAGCCGGTTCGCGCTGCGCTGAGGGACGCCGGCCTGGAGCCGAAAGACATCGACGAAGTGATTCTGGTCGGCGGTATGACGCGCATGCCGGCGGTACAGGAAGCCGTACGCAATTTCTTCGGCAAGGAGCCGCACAAGGGCGTTAACCCGGATGAGGTGGTTGGCGTCGGCGCGGCCATTCAGGCGGGCGTGCTGCGCGGTGATGTGAAGGACATTCTGCTGCTGGACGTGACGCCGTTGACACTGGGCGTTGAAACGCTCGGTGGTGTGGCGACGCCGCTGATCGAGCGCAACACCACCATCCCGACCAAGAAGAGCCAGGTGTTCTCGACCGCGGCGGACAACCAGACGCAGGTTGAAATTCACGTCGTTCAGGGTGAACGGCCCATGGCCGCCGATAACAAGTCGCTTGGCCGCTTTATTCTGGACGGCATTCCGCCTGCGCCGCGAGGTGTGCCTCAGATTGAAGTGACGTTCGACATCGACGCGAACGGCATCCTCAATGTGAGCGCGCGCGACAAAGCCACGGGCCGCGAGCAGAAGATCACGATCACGGCCAGCAGTGGTCTGTCGGAAGAGGAAATCCAGCGCATGGTGAAGGAAGCCGAGCAGCATGCCGCGGAAGACGCCAGACGCAAGTCGCAGGTCGAGGCAATGAACCAGGCCGACAGCGCGATTTTCACCGCCGAAAACCTGCTGCGTGACCACGGCGAGCGTCTACCGGAAGATGGCAAGAAGCAGGCGCGCGAGAAGATCGACGCGGTGCAGAAGGCCAAGGAAGGCGGCGATGTCACGCAGATTCGCGCCGCAACCGACGAACTGATGCGCTACATTCAGACGTTGGGCGCCAGCCTTTATAGCCAGCCGGGCCAGGGTGAACCGCAGTCTGGCTCGCAGCAGGAAGGCTCGAAGGGCGGCGACTCGGGCGAAGACGTGGTTGACGCCGAATTTACCGAGGCGTAACTTCACCTCGCACCTATTCCCGGCCCCTGTCTCACAACGGAAAACAGGTTGTCTGGCAGGAGAGAAACACGGGCTGATTGTGTCTGGCTCTCCGCGCCGCAATTCCAGGGTGAGAACGGGGCCGGGGGGTGAGCTTCCCGGCTTACAATCGACTTCGTTCTGTTGTAAGCTTAGATCATTGCTTTGATGATGGACACGACGATGGCGCGAGACTACTACGAGGTTCTTGGAGTTTCTCGAAGCGCGAGCAAAGCGGAAATTAAATCCGCATTCCGGCGGCTGGCGCGTGAATACCACCCTGATGTGAGCCAGCATCCTGATGCGGAAGCACGCTTTAAAGAGATCAACGAAGCCTACGAAGTGCTGTCTGACGACGAGAAACGGGCACGCTATGACCGTTTCGGCCACGCTGGCGTTCAGGGCGGCGGTTTCAATGGCGGCGTGGGCGTTAGCGGCTTCGGTGGTTTCGAAGAGATCTTCGAGGAATTCTTCAGCAGCTTCGGTGGGGCACGCGCCAGCCGCCGCCGCGGGCCACGTGCCGGCGCGGATCGGCGTGTCGACGTCGTGCTGACGTTTGAAGAATCCATCTTTGGCACGACCAAAGAGGTCGAATACGAACGGCTGGAAATCTGTGACGCCTGTAACGGTAGCGGCGCCGAGCCGGGAACCACCCCGGTACGCTGCGTGCAGTGCGCCGGAACGGGCGAGGTGCGGCAGGTTCAGCAGACCTTCCTCGGGCCGATGGTTCAGGTGGCGACCTGCCCGCGCTGCAACGGACGTGGCGAGGTGATTGAGACGCCATGCCAGCAATGCCGCGGCGCGGGACGGGTACGCCGCTATCGCACTGAGCGGGTGGATATTCCCGCGGGTGTTCGGGATGGCGTGCAGATTCAAATCCGCGGCGCGGGCGATGTTGGCGAGAGAGGCGCGCCGTCCGGCAGCCTGTATGTCGTGGTGCAGGTGCAGGAACACGAATACTTCAAACGGCGCGACAACGACATTATTCTGGAACTGAACATCAACGTCGCTCAGGCGGCGCTCGGCGACCGGGTCATCGTGCCGACCGTCGATGGCGATGTCGAACTGGTTATTCCCGCTGGTACACAGACCGGCAAGGTATTCCGTCTGCGCGGCAAGGGCGTGCCGCGACTGCGTAGCGACGGCACCAATTCCGGGCGCGGTGACCAGCTGGTTTACATCCGGGTCGAAATTCCGACTCGCCTGACTGAAGAGCAGCAACGGCTGTTCGAACAACTGGCGAAGACATTGGGCAGCGAAGTTCAGCCGCAGCGCAACGGCAAGGGCTTCTTTGACCGGGTGAAGGATATGTTCGGCGGAGAGACGTCCTAAATGTCCGCTTGGCTCGAAGTTTCGCTACAGGTGGACGGTGAGGCAGCGGAAGCGACTGCGGAAGTGTTGCAGCGCTATGGCTATCAGGGCGTCGCCATCGAACAGGAAGGCATCATGCCCGACGCCTGGAGCGATGACGAACTGCCGCCGCCCCAAAAACTCATCATTCGCGCCTATCTCCCGGTCGATGACGAACTTGAAACGAAGAAAGCCAACCTTGAAGCGGCGCTGGGATATATGAACCTGATGTATCCCATGCCACAGCCTGTCTACCGGCAGGTGGCCGAGGAAGACTGGGCCGAGGCGTGGAAAGCGCATTACCACCCGGTGCGGCTGGGCCGCCGGCTGCTCGTTCGCCCGCTGTGGATCGATGTGGAAACCGGTCCTGACGATATCGTGGTGGCCCTTGATCCGGGCATGGCTTTCGGCACCGGCACACACCCGACGACTCATCTATGTCTGGAAGCGCTGGAAGACCTGACACAACCGGGGGCGCAGGTGCTGGATCTCGGCTGTGGCTCCGGCATTCTGGCGATTGCCGCGGCAAAACTGGGCGCGGCTCACGTGCTGGCGGTCGATAACGATCCGATTGCGGTTCGCACGACGATTGAAAATGCCGCCCAGAACGGCGTTAGCGACCGGATTACGGCGCAGGAAGGCAGTCTGGATACGGTGCTTGGCTCTGCCCGCCGGTTCGATCTCGTCGCCGCGAACCTGATCGCCAAAATCATCCTGAACATGAGCGAGCAAGGATTGGGCGAAATCGTGCGTCCCGGCGGCGTTGCAGTTTTCAGCGGCATTATTCAGGAACAGGTGGCCGAAATTGAGGCTGCGTTACGTAAGTGCGGCCTTGAACCGTATCGGCAACGCGCCATGGGCGATTGGGTCGCGATTGAAGCGCGTCGCCCGCATGCATAGCGTTTGGTTGCGGGTTGAGAGACAGGAACGCCCCCGGTTACTGAAACCGGGGGCGTTTTTATTTGCGCGCCAGATACTAGCGGCAGTTGTCCGGCTAATCCGCTTCGACGGTGAGTTCAATTTCGTAGGGATCGCCGACGAACTCGCCATCCGGCGCGACGATGACGATTCGCAACAGGTATTCACCCGGCACGAGCGCGGGGATGGTTTCGATCACGCCGTTGCTGACGCTTTCCGAATGGGTCGTGTTGATCGTCGTCCATTCAGGAAACTGGACCGGCTGGTTGTCTTCGTTGTCTTCCGGATCGAAATTGTCCTTGATCTCGACCTTATAATAGGCCGCGCCTTCCGGCAGCGTGACGGAGCCGATCAGGGGCGTGCTGCCTTCGATGTCGATGCCGCCGCTACGCACGCGCGGGCGGGTGATCGAAATCGCAGGCAGGTTCGATGCGCCGCCCGAACCGAGGTTGAAGCGCAGTTGCGTCGGCTCCTGAATGTGCTGGCCGTCCAGCCCAAGGACAACCAGTCGCAGTTCGTACTGCCCCGGCGGCAAGGACTCCAGCGTGGAGATAGAGGCGATAACGTCGTCATGGATTTGAGTCGGGTTGCCGGTGTTGTTCCTGAACGGACCGGCGACGGTTGTCCAGCGCAGGTAAGGCCCGCCAAGCAGATCGACGCGGTAGGCGCTGACGAACTGGTTGAGGATCAGGGTCCCGCGCACCGAGTTGTCGCTCAAAACGCCGGTGGCCGCCGGGTGGGTGATATTGACATAAACCGGATCGGTTTCGGGGATGCGAACGCGGAACTCCGCAACCTGTTCGCTCAGGAATTCGTCGTTATGACCGACGACGACCAGACGAAGCTGCCAGTTGCCTTCCGACAGGGTAGGCCAGGCCGGGATCACCGCGAGCGGCCCGTTGTTAACGCTATCGGTGCGCGTACTGTCAAGCGTGACCCAGTTGTAGGCCCACGTGCGCGCCAACGGGTCTTCGCCGATGTACGAGCGCCGGTTGTTGCCTTTGATCTCGACCTTCCAGTACTGCATCAGGTCGGGATCGAATTCTACCGTACCGCTGACCACAACCGGCTGATCGGTGATGGTGAAGCGTCGCGCCGGATTCGGGTCGGTAATGACGGCCGTCACCGCGTTCTCTTGCGCCAGAGCTGGCGTGCTGATGAGGCCAAAGGACATGGCGACCACGATGAGCGTCAAGACAATCTTCATGTAACAATCTCCTCAGAAAAAAGCCGCTTCTATAGTATAGGGATATAGCGTGCGCTAACGAATGGCCCAAAAGTATAGGGTTCCGACACCATCCCGTTAGCAAAAGGCTTGGCGTCGTTGGTCGTCGCACACGCAAGGATGCCTTATTTGAACCAACTCGGCTGGCACGACACGGCGGCCTTTTGAGGCCGCCGTAGACACACGCTGTTTTCCTTACCCGGAGGCATCACAACATGACTTTCCCACCGTCGACGTTGATGGCCTGTCCGGTAATATAGCGCGCGCCGTCCGAACACAGGAACAGCGCCAGCCCAAGCACGTCCTCCGGCACGCCGAGGCGGCCCTGAGGAATATCGGCCAGCCATTTGGCCATCTGCGCCTCGTCGGCCCGCCGTTTGGCCGTCATTTCCGTTTCGATCACGCCGGGGCAGATGGCATTGACGCGGATATTGTAGGCGGCGAATTCGCGGGCGCACTCGCGCGTGAAGCCGACCAGCCCCGCTTTGCTGGCGACATACGCCGAACGATCCTTGAGCGGGATGTTGTGCCCGGCAATCGACGCGATGTTGATGATCACGCCATGGCCCGCTTCGCGCATCACCCGACCTGCCGCCTGACTGGTATAGAACGCTGCGCTCAGGTTGACGTCGAGCGTGCGCTGCCACTCGTTAATCGTCATTTCCAGTACGCTGGCAGTAGGCTCGATGCCCGCGTTGTTGATCAGAATGTCCAGCCGGTTGTAGTCGGTCATGATTTCGTCGATCATGCGTTGGACGGCCGCCGGATCGGCGACATCGGCGGGATAGGGTTTCAGTTCGCCGCGGCCCAGCGCCGTCGTCATGAGGGCGCTTTCGGCGTCGATATCGTTGACCGCGACGATAGCACCGCATTCGGCGAGGCCATGCGCCAGCGCGCGGCCAATACCCCTGCCTGCGCCCGTGACGAGTGCGACACGACCGGAAAGATTCACGGAATACATGCCTGTTCTGACCTTTCGGAAAACGTCAAACGTCCCGGTTCCGGGCTCGTCCCATGCCCGGAGCGAAAATCCTGCCCAAGTATAACCCGGAGTGTGGCGGCGATATGTTGCGTCGAAACAGGCCGATTGTGTCGTTCAACACAATCTGAACGTCGTGAAGGTGGCTGTGCTATAATCGCGCCTGCTCGCATGCCTGTCGCCCACGAGGATGCCACGCGAATGGCCTATCGAAATCTACGGGAATTCATCGAACGGCTTGAGGCTGCCGGGGAACTGGTGCGCGTTTCGACGCCTGTCAGCGCCGAACTGGAAATCACCGAAATCACGGATCGCATTTCCAAGCAACCACACCACCGGAACAAGGCGCTGCTGTTTGAGCGTGTCGAAGGCAGCGAATTTCCGCTCGTCATCAATCTGTTCGGCAATCCGCGCCGGGCGGCGATGGCCTTTGAAGTCGGCGATCTGGATGAGCTGAATGTCCGCCTGAGCCGGCTGATCGACCTCCGGCTGCCGCGCGGCCTGGGGCCGATGCTGAGCCGGGCCGGCGATGTGTTCGGCGCGCTTCGCAGCATCGGGCTTGGCCCAAAGATGATTCGGTCCGCGCCGGTACAGGAAGTCGTCATCACCGAAAACCCCGACGTTCACCTGATGCCGGTCCTGAAATGCTGGCCGCATGACGGCGGGCGCTACCTCACGCTCACGCAGGTCATCACGCGTGACCCGGCGACCGGTATTCGCAATGTGGGCATGTATCGCATTCAGGTCTACGATGGGCAAACGCTTGGGCTGCACTGGCAGCGACACAAGGGCGGGCGCGAGCACCAGCAGTCGGGCGTTGAGGCGGGGCGCACGAAAATCCCGGTCGCCGTTGTGCTGGGTGGCGATCCTGCGTCCATCTGGGCGGCGTCCGCGCCGCTGCCGCCGAACATCGACGAGTATCTGCTGGCGGGCTGGCTGCGCGGCAGGCCGGTCGAGTTTGTGAAGTGCGTCTCGCAGGACCTCGAAGTGCCGGCCCACGCCGAGTTCGTCATCGAGGGCTGGTTTGACCCGAACGAGCACCGTCTGGAAGGGCCGTTCGGCGACCACACCGGCTTTTACACGCCGCGGGACCTGTTTCCGGTCATGCACGTCACGGCGATTACTCACCGGCGCAACGCCATCTATCCCACGACGATTGTCGGCAAGCCGCCGATGGAAGATGTCTGGATGGGGAAGGCGACCGAGCGCCTGTTTTTGCCGCTCATGAAGCTGTTTATGGGCGAAATCCGTGACGTCAATATGCCGCCGGAAGGCGTCTTTCACAATCTGGTGCTGGTGAGCATCAGAAAGCGTTTCCCCGGCCATGCCCAGAAAATCATGTACGGGCTATGGGGGCTGGGCTTGATGATGCTGGCGAAAGCCATCGTCGTCGTCGATGAAGACGTTGACGTTCAAAATGTCGAAGCCGTGGCGCAGCGTATTCTCGAAACGGTCGACTGGCGGCGCGATGTGACGATCGTCGATGGCCCGGTCGATCAGCTCGATCACTCGGCGATTCTCGACTCTTTCGGCGGCAAGATCGGTGTGGACGCGACGCGCAAGCCGGAGCGCGCGCCTTTTCCCGATCCCGTGCCGGTGAACGAGGTCGTCATGAGCGCCGCGTTTTCGAACTGGCGCTGCTGGCGCGATGCCGTGGTCATCGTCGGCCTGAACAAGGCGCGCTGCACGCCGGAAGAAGCGGTCCGCATCGTCTGGGATATCGCGCCGGACAAGGACGTGCTTCTCCTCGACGCCGGTGTGGATTTCAGCAACCTTTCCGATGTGGCGTGGCGGGTGCTCGGCAATGTCGACTGGCGGCGAGACGTGATTTTGCAGCGGGGGATGTTTGATCCCTATGACATGCGCCCTGATGTTCCGCGAACCCGGATTGCGATTGACGCCACGACCAAAGGACCGGAAGACGGACACCCGCGCGGCTGGCCCGAAGAACTGGCCATGTCGCCCGAAGTGGTCGAACGGGTGACGGCGCGTTGGTCCGAATATGGCCTTGGCAACCTGTAGGGCGCTGAAGGAGACGGACTGCGATGGCCCGCGCGACACAGACACCGTTACCTGACACCTCGCCGGTTGCGAGAATACGCCTGTTCCTCGATCTGGTGCGTTTCGAGCACACGATTTTCGCGCTGCCGTTTGCCTATGTGGGCGTCATTCTGGCGGCGAACGGGCTGCCGACCTTTCACCAGTTCTTCTGGGTGACGGTGGCGATGGCGTCGGCGCGCACGCTGGCGTTCGCCGTCAATCGTCTGGCCGACCGTCGTTTCGACGCCACGAACCCGCGCACGGCTAACCGCCCTTCGGTGACCGGGGCGATCAGCCCGCGCACAATCGTGCTATTCGCCGCTATTTCGGCGGTTCTGCTGGTGGTTGCCGCTGCGCTGCTGAACCCGCTGGCGCTCATGCTGGCCCCCGGCGCGCTGGTCTTTCTGATCGGCTATTCGTACACCAAGCGCTTTACGCCGCTCTGTCACTTCGTGCTCGGCTTCACCGACGGGTTAGCGCCGATGGGCGGCTGGGTCGCCGTCCGGGGCAGCCTGTTCACGGGGGATGATCTGCCGGCCTGGCTGCTGATGCTGGCGGTGACGTTCTGGATCGGCGGCTTCGACCTGATTTACGCCTGTCAGGACGTTGAGCACGACCACCGCGAGCGCCTGCACTCGTGGCCGGCGGATTTCGGCATTGCCAATGCCCTCTGGCTGGCGCGGGTTTGCCACGTATTGACCGTGTTGACGCTCGTCGTGCTCGGCGGCGTGACCGGGCTGGGCTGGCCGTACTGGCTATCGGTGATCGTCGTCGCCGGGTTGCTGGCCTATGAAAACAGTCTGGTCAAACCGCACGATCTGTCGAAACTCAACCTCGCTTTCTTCAACCTCAACGCCTATGTCGCCGTGGTGTTGTTTGCCGGCGTGCTACTGGGGATTTTCATTCGATGACGCATTTGCAAGGCCAGGAGCGCGCCGCATACGTGCGCGATATGTTCGGGCGTGTCGCCGAGCGCTATAACCTGATGAACCGCCTCATGACGCTGGGGCAGGATATGAAATGGCGGCGCTTTGTAGTCGAAAAAGCGGCGCTCAAACCGGGCGACCGCCTGCTTGATCTGGCAACCGGAACCGGCGATGTGGCCTTTGAGGCGCTCAGGCAGGTCGGGCAGTTGTGGGTTGTCGGGGCGGATTTTTCGCTGCCGATGATGCTGGTGGGGCGGCGCGAACCACTTGGCGATGCCGTTCGCTGGCTGGGCGCGGACGCGCTGCAACTGCCGTTTCCCGACGCCACTTTCGACGCGGTGACACAGGGATACCTCATTCGCAACGTGATCGACATTCCGCGCGCGTTTGCCGAGCAGATGCGCGTGCTGAAGCCGGGCGGGCGCGTCGTCGTGCTCGATAGCTCGCCGCCCAAACGCAACCTGCTGCGACCGTTCATTCAGTTCTATCTGCGCTATGTCATCCCGTTTCTGGGCCGCGTCATCAGCAGCCATCCCGAAGCCTACCAGTATCTGCCCGAGTCGACACAGGCCTTCAAGACGCCGGAAGAACTGGTGCGGTTGATGGAGGCGGCGGGTTTTCGCGACGTGCGCTACCGGACGTTCATGTTCGGCACGATGGCCGTACACTGGGGTTATAAGCCACACGCCTAAAGCGTTCACGGCGAACCGAACAGAAATGACGCGATTTTTATGGCAAAACGACTGATCGTTGGCATTTCCGGCGCGTCGGGTGTGATCTACGGCATTCGCCTGCTGGAAGCGCTGGCGCGCGACCCGGAGATCGAAACGCATCTGGTCATGACCGGTGTTGGCCGCGCCACCATCCTCGAAGAAACGGACTATACGGTGCGTCAGGTCGAGGCACTGGCGGATGTTGTCTATTCTCCGGGCAATGTCGGCGCTGCTATTGCCAGCGGCTCGTTTGAAACCATCGGTATGATCGTCGCGCCGTGCAGCATCAAGTCGCTGTCGGCGATTGCCTACAGCCATACTGACGATCTGTTGTCGCGCGCCGCCGACGTGCAGTTGAAGGAGGGGCGACCGCTGTTGCTGATGGTGCGCGAGACGCCGTTGCACGCGGGCCATCTGCGCCTGATGCTGCAGGCCAGCGAAAACGGCGCGATTATCATGCCGCCGGTTCCGGCGTTCTACAACCGGCCTCAGACCATCGACGAACTGGTGCAGACAACGGTCGGGCGGGCGCTGGCGCGCATCGGCATCCGCAACACGCTTTATGACCAGTGGCAGGGGATGACGCGGCAGGGGAGAGGCGAAGGCGATGCTGTCGAGTGAGACGCAGGCCGTCGCTGCGTTTCTGGAAGCGCAGTCAACGCTCGATCTGGCAACCATTGGGCCGGACGGCAGGCCGCAAACCGCGCCGGTTTTCTATGTATCGGATGCCGGTTGGCGGTTCTACTGGCTGTCGTCGCCGGATAGCCGCCACAGCCGGAATCTCGCGCGGCATCCCGATGTCGCCGCTTCGATCTATCCGGCTGTCTGGCGGCCAGAGGAAATTCGCGGCCTGCAAATTGAAGGCGTGGCGCGCGCGCTGCATGATCCCGGCTGGCGCGAGGATATTGTGGCGCGTTACGTCGAGAAGTTCGCGCTGCCTCCCGAATTTCAGGCCGAAGTCGAACGGCAGACGCTTTATCTGCTGGAGCCTCGCTGGATGCGCTGGCTGGATAACAGCGTGCGTTTCGGTTATAAAGCCCAGTTGCTGCCTTAGCTTAGCGTTCCAGCCGCCACAGCACGACCGACGCCGTTTCACCCGTTTCCCCCGGACGCGGATAAGCCGCAATCTGAGACGCCCTGACATTTAATGTCGTCACATCCACGCCGATCAACCCGGCATGATCGACGAGGACATACACGCTGCCATGCGTCTCAAGCGCAGTTTCGATGGCGTCAATACCCGGCGCATCGGCACACAGCATGCTGGTTTCAGTCGCGTAGAAATTGGCGCGGCGACAGCTATCGGGAAACATGCTGCCGATGACAGGAACCGCGTTCGAGGGCAGGGCATTGGGGAAGTCCTGTACGGCTTCGCGCAGGCCATAGCCGCTGCTGTGATCGGTGATGTACTGCGTTCGTACGGCGGTGGGCAGAGGCAGTTGGGCGGGATCGCGCCGGGCTTGCAGCATAAACGGCGCGAAGGCCAGCAGCAGGGCAACCGCCGCGCCTGCCGGAACAAGCTGTTGCGCGGGCGAGGAGAGCCGCCGCAGTATCGCCTCCAGACCTGCGCCCGCCAGCGATACGGCAAGCGGCAGGGCGGCGACGTAGTGGCGCGGCAAGACCTCCGTACCCAGCACGACCATTGCGCCCAGTGGAACGAGCAGCCCGAGGAGCAGGACTACGCCGCGTCTCCCGGCGGTCAGCGGCAGGGCGATTAACCCGGCAATGAGCGCCAGCGACCAGACCGGCGGGCCGAAATCCGTCAACTGCGCTGCCAGCCGCTGCAGGTTTTCCGATACGGCGATATCGCCGCCGCCGCTGCTGATCCAACCCAGCGCGATGGAGAAGAAGTCGCTGCCGCGCAGCGCTAAATACGCAAGCGGCACGCTGAACGCTAGCACGACTACCCCGGCGACGAGCGCCAGACTGGCCATGCGCTGCCGCAGCGGGGCGTTTCCCAGCGCGATCACGATGAGGGCCACCGTGAAGGCAAATGGCGCTGCCGTGAACTTGAATAGAATCGCGCCCGCCAGCGCCGCCCCGGTGATGATGGCGTTTGCCGGCGTTGGCCGGCGGGCAAGACGCAGGGCGGCGAGAACGGCGATGACGACCAGCGCGCCCGCCTCGGCGTCGCTGAGCGCCATGCGTTCGTAGAAAAAGAGGTACGGGCAGGCGATCCATAATACGGCGGCAAGCCAGCTACCCCTACGGCTGGCGCGCCGGGCAAGCGCGTAACCGGCGCAGACGCCGGCCATGCCGGCAAAGAGCGTCGCGATGCGCCCCACGAATACCGGCGCGTTCCGGGGATCGAAGGCGGCGATCAACCAGTGATTGATGATCTTGCCGTCGCTGATTTGCCAGAAGGGATGAAGGTTCCAGACCTCAACCGCACGGGTGAGATGCAGCCCTTCGTCGTTGTGCAGAGGTAGAGCGTCCAGCGCAGGCAGGCGTGTTGCCCAGTAAAGGAGCGCGAGGACGACGATGAGGGCGTAGCGCAACGATAATCTCCCGTGCGTGCCTCAAACTGAAAAAGCCCGCCTGTGCGCGAGCTTTATGTCGATGTGTGATCCGGCGATGAAGCGGTCTATTCGACCTCTTCTTCGCGCCCGCGCTGACCTTCTTTGTACCGGTATGTAATGCGACCGCGCGTGGGATCGTAGACACTCATCTCGACGCGAACCCGGTCGCCCAGCAGAATGCGGATGTAATACTTACGCATCTTGCCGGAGAGATAGGCTAGAATTCTGTGGCCGTTGTCCAATTCAACCAGAAATTGGGTGTTGGGCAGGGCTTCTACCACAGTGCCTTCGACTTCGATCTTATCATCCTTTTTTGCCATAGCATTCCTTTTGCTCTGTCGTTACCGTTGTAAAACAAGAAGCCGCTGCCGGGATAGGGGCAGCGGTCATCGAAATACATATCAAACCGCCCGTGTACAGCGCTTAGCGAGACATCGCTTTGCGCTGGCGACGGCGCGCCCGGCGGATAGCTTTCTTCTTTTCGATTCGGCGTAGCTCGCTCTTGGAGATATGCCAGCGCTTGCGGCGAACGGTGCTAAGGATGCCACTGTTGGTGACACGCTTGCGGAAACGCCGCAGCAGTGACTCCTGCGATTCATTCGGTTTCAGGGTTACTGATGCCATACCTTCGCTACTCACCTCCTCTCCAGTCGAAAGTCAATTATCGAGCAGACACCGCTCGGAATTTACTCAGCCGATTCAGCTCGACTCGTTGATTCTACAGCAAGGTCGTCATTTTCGCTACCGCCAGCTTGAGCGGCGGCTTCGGCAGCGGCGCTCTCCCAGCGTTCGCGCTCTTCCGCCGACACTTCCTTCAGGCTGAGGCCAAGACGCTGCTTTTCAGATTCAATGCTGATCACGCGCATAAGCAGTTTCTGGCCTTCGCGCAGCACCAAGGTTGGGTCTTCGGGGGCCGGGTCGCTGATCTGGCTGGTGTGCAACAGGGCTTCGATGCCCGGTTCCAGACTGATAAACGCGCCAAACTGGGCCACTCGCGAAACCGTGCCTTCAACCAACTGGCCGACGTGGTACATTTCGTCCACCAGCGCCCACGGGTTTTCCTGAAGGCGCTTCAGGCTCAGGCCGATGCGCTTGCCCTCAGCGTCGAGGCGCAGAATGTAGACCTTGACTTTATCGCCCACCTTCAGCAGCTCGCGCGGGTGGTTCACGCGGTGCCAGGCGAGTTCGGAAATATGGATCAGACCGTCAGCACCGCCAAGATCGACGAACGCGCCGAAGTCGCGCAGGCCACTGACCGTGCCTTCCACGCTCTGGCCTTCCTGAAGTTGATCGAGCAGGCGTTCCTTGCGCGCTTCACGGTCTTCACGCTGGGCATCGCGCTGGCTAAATACCAGACGGCGGCGCTTGCGATTGACCTCAATCACCTTGAGTTTCACCGTCTGGCCGATAAGCCGGGCCATGCGCGCTTTGCGGTCATCTTCGTTCAGGCCGCGCGGCAGGTCGAGAACGTGACTGGCGGGGACAAAGCCGCGCAGATTGCCGAAGGGGACGATCAGCCCGCCGCGGTTCGCGTCGGTGACCACGCCTTCCCAAATCTCATCGTTATTCATCAGCTCTTCGGCGGCTTTCCAGTCCGTACTCTGCTGCGCCTGCGAAACTGACAGGACGAGGTTGCCGTCTTCGTCTTCGGTGCGGACGATCATGACGTCGATTTCCTGGCCGACGGTGAACTGCGAGGCCTCCACGCCCATCCGCTCCAGATCCTTGCGCGGCACAATGCCATCGCGCTTGAGCCCGACATCCACAATCAAGCCATGATTATCGACGACCAGCACCGTGCCGGTGACGATATCGCCTCGTTCCGCCTCTTCTTCGGCGAGCGAAGCGTCGAGCAGCGCAGCGAAATCCACATCGCCTGCTGCAGGGTCCAACATGTACTCAGTCTGCATCTATGCCCCCCACGGGTGAATTTTGGTATCCTGCGGGCGGGAATGGGGCAAAATAAAGCCCGGCTCACTCAAGCCATCAAGGCAGAGCTACCGAGCTGTTCGCTGTTGGCAGAGGTCAAAAACACGTGTCAATCTAGCGCAATAAGCCGGCACGCCGGCGTGTCGCCATCCCCTTCCGTAAGATGGGCCGGATTATAGAATTGGCCTCTCGCTTTGTCAAGCGAAGCCTCGCCGCGAGTAGCCGAAAACCACCTGCACAGCCTGCGTGACCATCGCTCCGCATTAAGCCCCGTCTGTAATCCTCCTTGACATAAATATCGTAAAAAAAGTGGACTAAACGTAAAAAAATTATGAAATCAACGCTTCTCTCCGGGCGCGACTTATATACTGAAATCAGCACCTTACCACTCGAGTTTGCCGCGTTTTCGTGTTTCCATCGAGGGAGTTTTTTACAATCATGAAACCCACTTTGTTCGTTCGTCTGGCGCTGTGCCTGGCGCTTTTGTTGATAACCGGGCTGGCCGTGGTTCCGGCCAGCGCGGACTGTGATCTGGTTTCTTCGAATGGCGATGATCAAGATTATCGCTGCTCCGGCACGGTAACTGATCCGCTTGATGTCGGCAGTGGTAACGACTCCGTCATCATCCGCAATGGAGCGATCCTTGCGAACGAAATTCTGAGTCAGGGCGGTAGCCTGCTGGTGATCGTTCGCAAGGATGGCGTAATCGACAGCCCCAGTCATGCTGTTTGGATGATTGGCGATGGCAACATCATCCTGCGCGGTCAGGGTGCGATCTATGGTTATGACGCCATTCACCTTCAGGGCAATGGCTCGATTGAGATGCTGGGAAACCTGTCTCTCTATGGTGAAACCGTTGGCCTGTGGCTGGAGGGCAGCGGCAACATCAGCAACGCGGGTTATATCGCAGCTGATGAGATTGGCATTCTTCTCGGAAACCCCGGGGACGATATTGAGGCTTTCTTGTTCAACCCGCTTGATACATCGGGAACTATCACCAATGATGGGGTGATTGAAAGTGGTATCGCCGGGCTTGTTCTGGTCGGAAGTGGTGAGATTGCCAACAGCGGCTATGTCGATGGCCTCCTGATCGGAACGTTGCTCTATGGTAGCGGCGAGATCAACAACAGCGGCGAAATCAACTCGGACGTCGTTGGCATTCTGCTTGCCGGACGTCTGCCCATCAGCGAAAATGGCCTCGAAAGCCTGGGTTTCGATGGCGGTGGTGTCATCAACAACTGGGGGGAAATCGGCACTGATTATATGCCGCTGGTTGGCATCCTGCTCCTTGGCGATGGCGAAATCAACAACTACGAGGGCGCCAAAATCGCGAGCCAGCTTCTTGGCATCGGTCTGTATGGCAACGGCACGATCAACAATGAAGCGCGCATCCGCGAAACGGGCATCGGCATCGCCCTGATCGGCGAATTGTCTTACGACGACCTTGCGCCGATCCTCGATCCGTTCATCGGCGCCATCTTCAGTGGTCAGGAACCCGATCTTGGCGGCGACTTCCTGAGCAATCTGTCGCAGATCATCAACAGCATCAACTTCGCCGGCGGCGGCACCATCAACAACAGCGGCAACATTCGCGATGTTGGCCTCGGTTTGCTGCTGGTCGGTAACGGCGAGATCAATAACGAAGGCCGCATTGTGGGGAGCGAACTCGGTATCCTCATGTATGGCAACGGCGAGATCAACAACAGCGGCAATATCCGCGAGTCTATGGTCGGCATTCTGGGGCTTGGCCAGATCAGGCTGGATGAAAACGGCCCGATTTTCATGCCTCCAGAGGAACTCGAAGACGTGCCGGCGATCGACTTCCTTGAACAGATTCTCGGTCCGTTTGCAGGCATTCAGGGCAACGTCGACTTTGAGGGCAACATTGTCGTCAACAACGATGCCCGGATTGTGGAGAACCTGCTCGGCATTCTGGTCGCGGGGAATGGCGAGATCAACAACAGCGGCCGCATCAATTCAGACCTGATCGGCATCGGCCTGTTCGGCAACGGCGAGATCAACAACAGCGGCCGTGTCAACGGCGGCGGCGCCGCGATCCTCCTGATCGGCAAATTGGGGCTGGATGAAGAAGGCAACGTCACGTTTGGCGGCGGCGGCACGATCAACAACAGCGGTCGAGCTAAAGGGGACATGGTTGGTATCGCCTTACTGGGTGAAGGGGCGATCAATAACTCCGGCGAAGCCGCTGGCAGCCTCGCGGCGATTACTGGCATTGGCAATGTTAACATCGTCAATGAAGGCCTGGCTGTCGGTGATGTGGCTGGCATTCTTGGCGTGGGCAATACCAATGTCTACAACACTGGCTCCGTGTTCGGAGGCGAAGCTGGCATCGTGATACTGGGCAATGGCACGGTCAATGTCGCCGATGGCTACGTTGGCGGCGGAGCAGCCGCTATCCTCGGCGATGACGGCAACCAGCATGTCAGTATCAACGGTATCGTTGATGGCGGTAACGGCCAGCTTGAAGAGGGGATGCTGCCTTCGACCGTTGATGTGGAGCGGCTGGCCATTGCGCTGAACGGCGGCAACGACAGCGTAACGCTTCGCACAAATGCCGACGTTTATGGCGACATCCTGATGGGCGAGGGCGATGATACGGTCCAGATCATCAGCGGAGCGCAGGTTGACGGGCTGATCGACGGCGGCGGGGAAATCACTGAAGACCTCCTCATCCTCGGCGAGGGCAACTACTGCTACGAAGTGTCTGGCATGACGGATTTCGTTAACCAGAGCCGTCTCTACGCGCAGAGCATCAATCCCGAAGGCGACACCTTCATCTTCGATGGAAACACCTACAGCATTGCGGATTTCGAACGCGTGATCAGCGGCCGCCGCCTTGTCTACTGCGTCGGTATGATCGACGACGGTCGTATCAACGCATATGACATTGGCGCGCCGGTCGCGGGCTACTGCAATGTCGAAGATGGTGTCAACCTGTGGGACATCAACAGCGACGGCAGCGGCGAACCCGACTTCAGCGTCAGCGGCGCGGACATGCGTGCGGCGCTTGAGGTTGCGGTTAACAGCGGCGTGAACCAGTTGATCGCGCAAAGCCCGCGCGGCAACAGCCTGTGGGCGCTGTCCTCGAACGAGTACCAGTTTATGGGGCCGGATCTCAACGAACCCGGCAAGACTTACGTCTATATCTTCTCGCCGGATCGCTGCGGTCCGGGCGCGGCGCTGGGCAACTAGCCTCGAAGCCGAAGCGATACAGGCTCAACCCAACCCTCTCTCCATCGCTCGTAAAGCGGTGGAGAGAGGGAAGGAAGCTGAGCATAGCTCGGCAGGGAAAGCAAGCCCTGTCGAAAACCTTTCGTCACTGGTTTGGCGAGTATCAGACATCACAGGGGCCGGCAGATCACCTCCGGCCCTTTTATTTTGGGCGTCACGTCATGCAAATCCTCACCTAGTGTGAGGGCTTGCGAAAATATCAAAAGTCGAGCTTCAAAAAATCCTCTCCGGCCGGTTTCAAAACAGCGATGGATGTACCGGTTTCCGCCATGACATAGTTCGTTAATTGTCCGGCAACGGTCGCTGAAGATCGGCGAGCGTGTTGCGGAGCCGCGCCATCCTTTGACAACGTTTTCCCGGCGTCTTAAACTAAGGCCACTACGCGCCAGGCGCAAAAGACTATTTTCGTTCATCTCTTTGCCGGGAGGCACTCCTCATGAAAGAGTATACAAGTGACAGGATAAGGAACGTTGTCCTGGTGGGCCACCAAAGCGCCGGGAAAACTTCCCTCGCGGAAGCGTTGTTATACAACACCGGCGCCATCAACCGACTGGGCAGGATTGAAGAAAAGAATACTGTATCCGACTGGGATGAAGAAGAACGCGAACGCGGCCTGTCTATCTCGACGTCGCTCATCCCGGTCGAATTCGAGGACTATAAGATCAATCTGCTTGATACGCCGGGATATACGGATTTTCAGGGCGAGGTGAAAAGCGCCATCCGGGTGGCCGACTCGGTACTGGTGGTTGTTGACGCGGTATCCGGCGTTGAAGTTGGCACGCAGCTTGCGTGGGAGTTTGCCGAGGCCTATCAGCAGCCGATTATCGTCACGATCAACAAGATGGATCGTGAGAATGCCAATTTTGAGCAGGCGCTCGATAGCCTTCGGGAAAACTTTCCCGATTACAAGTTCATCCCCGTCATGCTGCCGATTGGAGCTGAAGCGGATTTCCGCGGCGTGGTCAACCTGCTGACGATGAAGGCCTATTACGATGCGGGCAAGGACCGCGCGGATTTGCCGCCGGAGCTTGAGGAGGCCGCCGCTGCCGCACGTCTGGCTCTGGTCGAAGCTGCTGCCGAGGCCGACGACGCGCTGATTGAGAAATATTTTGCTGAAGGCGACCTGAGCTTCGATGAAATTCGTGACGGCATGCGAAAGGCCGCGCGCGATGCTTATCTGAAGACCGTGCCTGTATTTGTCACGTCGGGCACGAAGAATATCGGCACGATTCCGCTGCTGGAAGCCCTGATCGTCTATGTCGCGCCGCCGGTGGATCGCCGCGTTCAGTACATCCAGCCGGACGGCGAGAAGGCGTTCCTGATGCCGCCGCAAGAGGACAGCGGGCCGCTGGCTGCATATGTCTTCAAGACCACAACCGACCGGTTTGTCGGCACGATGACCTATTTCCGCATTTTCTCCGGCTCGCTGAGCGGCGATAGCCGTTATTACAACGTCAACCGGCAGCAGGAGGAGCGCCTGGGCACTCTGTTGATTTTGCGGGGCAAAGAGCAGATCAGCGCGCCTAATAACGTTCTGCATGCGGGCGATATCGGCGTCGTCACCAAGCTGGCGAATACCCGAACCGGGGATACGCTGACGACCAAGGACAACCCGATCCAGATCACCCAGCCCGAACTACCCAATCCGCTCTATGCGGTCGCGCTGGTTCCGCGGACGCAGAGCGACAGCGCCAAGCTGGGACAGGTCCTCAACAGCCTTGTCGAAAGCGACCCGACATTGCGCTGGCGGCAGGACCCGGACGTGAAACAGACCATCCTCGAAGGCATGGGCGATGTTCACGTTCAGGTAGCCATCAGCCGGGCGGAAAAGCTGGGCGTGAGCGTCGATACCGAGATGCCGCGCGTGCCGTACAAGGAAACCGTCACGGCAACTGCGTCTGCCACCTATCGCCACAAAAAACAGAGTGGCGGCGCGGGCCAGTTTGGCGAAGTCACGCTGCGTGTCGAACCGAACACCGGCAACGGCTTCCAGTTTGAAACCGAGGTGGTCGGCGGCGCGATTTCGGCGACATTTTTCCCATCCATCGAAAAGGGCATCCAACAGGTGCTGGCCGAGGGCATTCTCGCCGGCTATCCGATTGTCGACGTCAAGGCTGTTGTTTACGACGGCAAGATGCATCCGGTGGACTCGAAGGACATCGCCTTCCAGATTGCCGGGCGCGGGGCGTTTAAGGAGGCCTTCACGCAGGCCAAGCCGGTGCTGTTGGAGCCTGTCATGGATGTACAGATTATCGTGCCAGAGCCGATGATGGGCGATATCCTCAGCGATCTGAATACACGCCGGGCGCGAGTGCAGGGTATGGATACTGAGGGCACGAAAAGCACGATCCGCGCGCAGGTGCCGCTGGCTGAAATGATGCGATATGGCAATGATCTTCGTTCGCTGACGGGCGGGCGCGGCATTTACACCATGACGTTTAGCCACTATGAGACGGTCCCGGCCCATCTGGCGCAGAACATCATCGCCCAGCATAAACCGGTTGAGGAAGTGTAGCTCCCTGGCGAAGCGTGAAAAAAGCGGGCTCTCTGGAAAAGAAAAGAGACGCCCGCTTTTTTCTTGCGAGAGCTGAAGCGTTATTCCGTTATTCGATGCCGTCCTGCTTTGACGAGAGGAAAGCCGTATACTCTTCTGCCTCTCGCTCCTCCGTGTCGGATAGGCCGACGATGGCGAGCACGCGGTCGCGCTCGACGACTTCATTTTCGAGCAGTTCCTGCGCCAGCGCATCCAGTTCAGAACGGTGCTTGCGGAGCAGCTCCAGCGCCTGTTCGTGCGCTTCCTTGACCAGCCTCCGCACTTCGGCGTCGATCTTGGCCGCGGTTTCTTCGCTGTATTCACGCCCCTGCGCCAGCGAATAGCCGAGGAAGGGCTGGCGTTCGTCGTCGCCGAAGTTCAGCGGGCCGATGGCGTCGCTCATACCGAATTGGGTGACCATGCGCCGGGCGAGGTCGGTGACGCGCTTCAGGTCGTTTGACGCGCCGGTGGTCACTTCATTGAAGACGATTTCCTCAGCCGCGCGCCCGCCCAGCGCGACCGCCATCTGCGTGCGGATGTAGGCGCTGGGATAGTTGCGCCGGTCATCATCGGGCAGCATGGCGGTAACGCCAAGCGCCTGACCGCGCGGGATGATCGTGACTTTCAGCACCGGGTCGGCTCCGGGCAATAGCGCCGCGACGATCGCATGACCCGCCTCGTGATAGGCCACCAGCCGGCGTTCCTTTTCGTTGGAAAGCGGCGGGCTTTCGGTCCCCAGCAGGATGCGGTCCAGCGCGTCCAGAAAGTCGCTCATCATGATCTTGCGGTGAGAGAGACGGGCCGCAGTCAGCGCGGCTTCGTTCGCCAGATTAGCGAGGTCCGCGCCGGAAAAGCCAATCGTCGCTTTGGAGAGTTGTTCCAGATCGACGTCATCGTTGAGCGGTTTGCCGCGCGTGTGAATTTTCAGGATGCTGAGACGCCCCGCGCGGTCGGGCAGGCCAACGGTGACCTGCCGGTCAAAACGGCCCGGTCGCAGCAGCGCAGGGTCGAGTACGTCGGGGCGGTTGGTCGCCGCCATGACAATGACGCTTTCGTTCTGGTCAAAACCGTCCATTTCGGCCAGAAGCTGGTTGAGCGTCTGCTCGCGTTCGTCGTTGCCGCCGCCGAGGCCCGCGCCACGATGGCGGCCAACCGCGTCGATTTCGTCGATGAAGACGATACTCGGCGCGGCCTGTTTTGCGCGATTGAACAGGTCACGCACGCGCGAAGCGCCGACGCCGACGAACATCTCGACGAACTCGGATGCTGCGATGCTGAAGAAGGCGACGCCGGCCTCGCCGGCCACGGCGCGCGCCATCAGCGTTTTACCCGTACCGGGAGGGCCGACGAGCAGCACGCCGCGCGGGATGCGCGCGCCGAGCGCAATATACTTATCCGGCTCGCGCAGAAAGTCGACGATTTCCACCAGTTCGCGTTTGGCCGCGTCCTGCCCGGCGACATCAGAGAACGTGACGGCCGGTTTCTCGGCGTTGTACTGCTTGGCTTGCGACTTGCCGAAGCCAAAGATACCCGACGCCTGTCTCTGGGTGCGACGCGCGCTCCAGACGAAGAAGGCGATCAGCAGCAGCAACGGGCCGAAATTCAGCAGGAAAATGAGGATTGGCGACGCTTCTACGGTTTCTGCCGCGATGATGACATTGTTTTCGCGCAACGCCTCGGTTAGTGCCGGGTCTTCCACCGGGAGCAGCGTGGTAACGAACCGGTTCGAGGTCCGGGGTGGCACGCCACTCGCCGCCTGAGGCGAATTCGGTGGCGGGTACGTGACTTCGGCGCGGAAGCGGCCTGTGGCACGATCGGCCTGAAGCACCACTTCTTCGACATTGCCCGACACAACCTGGTCGTAAAACACCGAGTATGGAATTTCAATCGGTGCGCCGCCCTGCACCTGACCCACGACGTCCGTCATGCGCAGCAGCAGCCACGACAACGAGATAAACAGGATGACCGGCCAGAGCCAGCTTGGCGGCTGGAACTGAGGTGGCCGCTGGTTGTCTGGCGGTCTCCTGTTGTCGTTTCTTGTTGGAGGAAATTGCATCGGCTTGCCTTAGCGTGATAGGTATTCGACCGTGATGATACCTATTCTACATTAGAGCCGCATAAATGTTTCTCGCAATGTAGGATAAAGAGTCTGGTAGATCTCATACGGTCGTTCATAGGCTTCAGGCTGTGCCGGTTGGGCCGGTTCGCCGGTTTGGATAGTAGCAGCGCAGGCGCTGGCAACATCCGGGTAGATCCCGGCTCCGACCGCCGCCAGCAACGCGGCTCCATAGGCTGCGCCCTCGGTGGTGCTGGTTGTGACCAGCGGCGCGCCGATGACGTCGGCGAGAATTTGCTGCCAGAGCCGGCTCCTGACGCCGCCGCCACTGGCCCGGATTTGCATTTGCCCGGCTGGCAGCCCTGCGGCTTCCATGAGCCTGAAGCTGTCCTTCAAACCGAAGGCGACGCCTTCGAGCACGGCGCGTGTCATATGGCCGAGCGTGTGCCGCACCGTGAGGCCGATGAACGCGCCGCGCGCCAGCGGATCGGGGTGGGGCGTGCGCTCCCCGGTCAGATAGGGCATGAAAAACAACCCTTCGCTGCCCGGCGGCACGGATTTGGCTTCCTCGATCAGCGCGTCGAAGGACTTGTCCGGCGCGACGGTATCGCGGAACCATTGCAGGCTGCCCGCCGCGCTCAGCATCACGCCCATGAAATGCCACATGCCGGGAACCGAGTGACAGAAAGCGTGCAGGCGGCCTTCCGGCTCGAATCGGTACTGTTCCAGCGGGGCAAAGACGACGCCGGACGTGCCGACGACCAGCCCGATGATACCGGCCTTGACCGCGCCGACGCCGACGGCCCCCGCCGCCTGATCGCCGCCGCCACCGACGACCGGCGTCCCTGCTTTCAGGCCGGTCAGTTCGGCAGCTTCGGCGTGGATAACGCCGGTGATTTCAGGCCCTTCGACCAGTCGTGGCAGCCAGCTTTCGGGAATATCGAGCGCGTTGACGACTTCCATCGACCAGCGGCGGTTGGCCACGTCCAGCAGCGACGTGCCGGATGCTTCGGCCATGTCCATGGCGTACTCGCCCGTGAGCTTATAGCGAATGTAGTCTTTCGGCAGCAGCATGTGCGACGCGCGCGCATAGACCTCTGGCTCGTGCTCGCGCACCCACAGGATCTTGGGCGCGGTGAAGCCAGTTAGCGCGCGGTTGCCGGTGAGCTGGATGAGGCGCTCGAAGCCGATGGTCTCGGTCATCTGGTCGCACTGGGCCTGCGTGCGCTGGTCGTTCCACAGAATCGCAGGCCGCAGCACATTGCCGCTTTCGTCCAGCAGCACAAGGCCGTGCATCTGTCCCGTCAGCCCGATACAGGCGATGTCGTCACCGGTCGCGCCGGCTGATTTCAACGCCTCTCGAATCGCCGCGACAATGCCGTCCCACCAGTCGGAGGGATTCTGCTCGCTCCACAGCGGTTTCGGCGTGCTGATCGGCTGCGGCGTGGTGTGCGAGGCAATCACATGCCCGCCTTCGTCGATGATGAGCGCTTTCGCGCCAGTTGTGCTGATGTCGAGGCCGAGCAGGTATGCCATTATCTCACTCCTAGCAGGATTTCGACCGTCAGTTGGTCAAGCCGTTCGTAAGGAAGATTCCGCGCGCCCAGAGCGGTGCGGTCGAAGGTTTCGTTCTTCAGGCGTTCGGCTTTTTCGCGCGAATACCCGCCCGCCAGATAGCTGGTGCTGCCGTCGTCCTGGCGGATTTCCTGCAACAGGGCCTGAATTTCGGCGTCCTGATTAAACCGTTCCGCCTTTTCTTTCAGGATGAGATAGGTACGCATGCAGCCACGCGCAAACTCGCGGACGTCCTCGTAACCGGCAGTGCGATAGGCGTGCGCGTCGAAGTGGCGACTGCCGTCATAGCCGACATCTTCCAGAAATTTGACGAGGAAGAAGGCCTGCTTCAGCATCGCCGAACCGAAGCGGAAGTCCTGATCATAGCGGCCAAAGAGCTGGTCGTTCAGGTCGATGTGGAACAGCTTGCCGGCGTCCCATGCCTGCGCGACCGCGTGCAGGAAATTGAGGCCCGCCATATGCTCGTGAGCGACTTCCGGATTGACGCCGACCATCTCCGGGTGGTCGAGCGTCGCGATGAAGCCGAGCATCGCGCCGACCGTCGGTAGATAGAGGTCGCTGCGCGGTTCATTGGGCTTCGGCTCCAGCGCGAATTTCAGGTCATACCCCTGATCGATAGCATACTCGCACAGGAAGTTGATCGCCTCGCGGAACCACTTGGCGGCGTCGAGCGGGTTTTTCGAGGCATCGGTTTCCGTGCCTTCGCGCCCGCCCCAGAAGACGTAAACCTTCGCGCCCAGTTCGACGCCGAGGTCCATGGAGCGCATCGTCTTTTGCAGCGCATAGGCCCGAACGCGCGGGTCGTTCGAGGTGAAAGCGCCGTCCTTAAACGCCGGGTCGGTGAACAGGTTGGTGGTCGCCATCGGCACAACCAGCCCGGTTTCTTCAAGCGCGCGCTTGAAATCCCGGACGATCCGGTCGCGCTCGGCGGGCGTCGCGTCAATCGGCACGAGGTCGTTATCGTGCAGGTTCACGCCATAAGCGCCCACCTCTGCCAGCATGTGGACGATCTCGACCGGCGAGATGGGATCGCGCGTTGGCACGCCAAACGGATCGCGGCCAACGTTGCCGACCGTCCACAGGCCGAAGGTAAATTTATGTTCCGGTTGAGGTTCGTAAGCCATAAGTCCATCCTTTTGGAGAGAGCGTCGTATCTGTTGTAATCATAACCCAGCTTGCTCAGGCTGCCATGCGGATGGACTGTTTGGCTGGCCATTGTGGGGCAGCGCGGGCCGGGGGCGTAGCTCTGGCGCTGTGTCCATGTGCCACAGGCTGACGCTGGCTAACAGACAGGGCCTTTACGGTTCAGGACGACAGGACGATAATCGGCGTTTCTGTCAGCGCGACGCGAAAGGAAGCGATCATGACAACCCCGGCCCAGATTTTGGCGTTCCTGCGCGAAGCCGAAAAGCTGAAGCGCGTCCTGCGCCACTGCTGGCATGGCGATGAACGACGGCAGGAGAGCGTCGCCGAACACACGTGGATGATGATGTTGCTGGCGGTGCTCAGTTTCGACCAGCTCACCGTTCAGGTGGATCAGCTCAAGTTGCTGAAGATGATCCTGATTCACGATCTGGTCGAAATCTATCACGGCGATATCCCCGCTTTCGAGAAAGACCTGATGAACCAGCAGGAGTTACATGAGGCCGAGCGAACGGCGCTGGTGCGTCTTTTAGAGCCGCTGGATGAGAACATCCGAGCCGAGTTACTGGCGTTGTGGGATGAGTTCGAGGCGAACGAAACGACCGAGGCCAAACTTGCCAACGCGCTGGACAAGGCCGAGGCGCTCAGCCAGCATCTGTTTGTGGACATCGACACCTGGACGCAGGGCGATTACGACATTCAGCCCTACTACCGTGATCACTTCTTCAACTTCGACGGCTTCATGCGCCAGTTGAAGGACGAGATCGACCGCGAGAGCATGCGTAAGATCGAAGCGGAGAACGCGCTGGATCGTGTAAAGCCGGAGTTCGTGGCGCGCTACCGCAACGGAAGCTGAAGCTCAGGCTCCACCAGTTCAAGTGTTGCAGCAGGCTGGCTTTGCAGCGGCGTTCGCGATTGCAAGCCAGTCTCAACGCCCGCCACAGGCGTTTTATGGTAGCGTAGAAACATCCGGGATTGCCCAGTGGAGCCGCAATGCGTTCGACGACCTGTACTGATAATGTGCTACGCCGCCAGCCAGCGCGTGGCGGTTATCTCAATCTCAATGGCGCGGCGAAAACGCCTGCCCGCGGCGGCGCGCCGTGGCTGCTTGTGAGCTACATGCAGGGCGAGGTCGACCTCAACCATGCGCTGGCAGCCCGCTTTCCCAACATGCCGCACATGTCGATCTTTCGCGAGGGAGCGGGGCAGGGGCGTTTTGCCTTCGCCACGCTGGCGACGCAGGACGGCGCTGCTGCGCTGCATCTTGAGCTGGATACAGCTACCGGGGCGCTGGAGTGTCGCTTTATCCTCGCGTCGATGTTGTCGCTGCGCTTTCATGTCGGCGGCCTGAGCAAGCTCGACCGCCGGTACTGGCTGGATGTGATGCGCGCGGGCGATGGCGATCCGGCGTTTTTGTGGAGCGAGGAGCGCTGGAATACCGACTATCTCATCTGCTCGGCGCATCGCTACTATACCCACCTGTTTGCCTTCTCCCCGCTGCAGCTTGAGGCGGCGGCCCGCCTGACTCCCGAAGTGACGCGCAGGCTGCTCGACTGGCTGGAAGGTTGCTGGTTCCCCGCTGCGGTCGAAGCGCGCAATGAAGCCCCTGCCAGCGCCTTTGTCTGGTAAAGCACGGCCTATCGGGAGACGGCCGTGCTTTTTGGCAGATCACACGGCCCGCCGTTACAATCTTCGCAACCGTTTCGTCTGACGACAAAGGGAGTGAGCATCCGTGAGCGCAATAGGAGCTTTCACGTTTGTTCTGCACAGTCACCTGCCCTACGCGCGGCTCGCCGGTCGCTGGCCCCACGGCGAGGAGTGGATTCATGAGGCAGCGACCGGGACGTACATTCCCTTGCTGCAAACCTTCTATGATCTGAGAAACGAAGGCGTTCCCTTTCGCCTGACGCTTGGCATGACGCCCGTCCTCGCCGAACAACTTTCCGACCCGGACGTTATCGACCACCTTGACCAGTATCTTGATCAACGTATTGAGGCTGCCAAGAAAGACATCGCTTATTTTGAAGCTCCGGAAACCGAAGATAAGCATCTGCGCTATCTGGCCGAGTGGTATCTGACGCTCTACGAGCGCATCAAGAGCGACTTTGACGGTCGCTTTAACCGCGACATCGTTGGCAGCTTCCGGCAATTGCAGGACGAAGGCTATCTGGAGATCACGACCAGCGCGGCGACACATGGCTACCTGCCGCTGCTCAGCCGCGATAGCTCTATCGTCGCGCAGCTTCGCACGGGCGTGCAGAGCTATACACGGCTGTTCGGGCGGCGGCCGACCGGCATCTGGCTGCCGGAATGCGCCTATCGACCGGCCTATTTCCTCGAAGACGGCAAGGTTCGCCCCGGCATCGAGCACTGGCTGGCGGCAGAGAATCTAAAAGTCTTTTTCAGCGAAACACACGCTATCACCGGCGGCAAGCCGGTCGGCGTTGCGGCGGGCGACGTCATCGGCCCCTATGGCGACATCAAGCGTCGTTATGTGATCCCGACGGTCGCCTCTACGCCGGAACGGTCGACGACGACCTATGAAGCCTATTACGTGAGCGACACCACTGCCGGGCCAGACGCCGAACAGCATTCGGGAGTGGCGGTGCTGGGCCGCAATAACCGCACGGGCGAGCAGGTCTGGAGCGCCGACTGGGGCTATCCGGGCGACTTTGATTACCGCGAGTTTCACAAGAAGGCCGGAACCAGCGGCCTGCAGTACTGGCGTGTCACCGGGGCGAAAACCGATCTGGCCTATAAGGATTATTACCATCCCGACTGGGCGGCTTACAAAGTCGATCAGCATGCAGAACACTTCGCCCATCTTGTCGGCGATCTCATTCGCGCCTACCACCAGCAGACAGGCCGGTTTGGCATCATCTCGTCCAATTATGACACCGAACTCTTTGGCCACTGGTGGTTCGAAGGCGTGACGTGGCTCGGCAAGGTGCTACGCCATCTGGCCGCAAATGAGGAAATCGAGCTGACGACTGCGACGACCTATATCACACAGCACCCACCGCAGGAAGTCATCAGCCTGCCCGAAGGCTCGTGGGGCGCGGGCGGTACGCATTTCGTCTGGGATAATGCTGAAACCCACTGGATGTGGGAGCCGATTCATGAAGCCGAAGCGCGGATGGAAAAGCTGGCGGAAACCTTCACCAAGCCATCGACCTATGAGGAAACTGTGCTCAATCAGGCGGCCCGCGAAGTGCTGCTGCTCGAAAGCTCGGACTGGCCATTCCTCGTAACGACCGGGCAGGCGCGTGAGTATGCCATCCAACGGCTGAGCCAGCATCTGGAGCGCTTCAACAAGCTGGCGAAAAGTCTGGAGCGTGGCCGGCCTGACGTCGAAAGTGCTCAGGAATTTTGGGAACTGGATAAGATTTTCCCGGACATTGACTATCGTTATTTCCGCAAGCCGAAATGAATCCCTGTGCCCGCTCGCCCCGCCGAGCGCTGAAGGAGCTATCCGTTGAGTTTCAACGTTCTGTTTGTGAGCGCCGAAGTCGCGCCCTTCGCCAAAGTCGGTGGGCTGGCCGACGTGGCAGGGTCACTGCCCAAGGCGCTGCGGCGTCTTGGCGTCGATGTTCGCGTCGTCATGCCGCTGTATGGATTTATCGACCAGCCGCGCTACAGTATCCAGCCCGCCTTCCATTTCGACTTTGCCCGGCAAAGTGGAACCCATGGCGTTGACGTTTTCCACACCGTCTACGACGGCGTGCCGGTCTATTTCCTGCGTTCGCTGCCGTTCTTTGGCAATGAAAACGCGGTTTATAGCGACTGGGATTGGGATAGCCCGCGCTTCATCTTCCTATGCCAGATGACGATGGCTTTCGCCGATGCCTTGCGCGAACGCGAAGGCTGGTCGCCCGACGTGGTGCATGTCAACGACTGGCATACCGCCCTCATCCCATTTCTGATCGAACAGCGCCGGGATGAACCGGCGTGGGCGACCACCGGCCATATGCTCAGCATCCACAATCTGGCCTATCAGGGCGACAACGTCACCCATTTCCTGATGCAGGAACATATCCCTCCGCGGCAGCACCCTGATCTGCTCTCGCGCGGGCTGGAAAACAACCTGCTGGCGATAGCGATTGCTTATAGCGATATTGTTTCGACCGTCAGCCCGCGCTATGCCATCGAAATACAGTATCCCTACATGGGGTATGGGCTGGATGATCTGGTGCGAACGCGGGTCAACGACCTGTACGGCATTCTGAACGGCATTGACGTCGAGACGATGAACCCGGAAACCGACCCGCTGCTGGTGGCGAACTACAACGCGGACAACTTTGCCGAGCGGCGCATTTTGAACAAGCGGCAGTTACAGGCCGATTCGGGGTTGGAAGTGCGCGACGACGTGCCGGTGATTGGCATCGTCAGCCGGCTGGTGTGGCAAAAAGGCATTGATCTGGCGCTTCCGGCGCTGCGCCGCCTGCTGCTGGATACCGATGTGCAACTGGTCGCGCTGGGCAGCGGCGATCCCGATCTTCAGCATCAGATGTGGCGGTTGGGGCAAGACTTCCACTGGCGGGCGTCGGTTTTCATCGGTTATAACGCCACCGTCGCCCAGCGTATCTACGCCGGCTCCGACCTGTTTCTCATGCCCAGTCGTTACGAACCGTGCGGCGTCGGGCAGATGCTGGCCATGCGCTATGGCTCGCTGCCGGTGGTGCGCGAAACCGGCGGACTGGCGGATACCGTGCAAAACTACGACAATGGGCCGGCGGATCGTGGAACCGGCTTTACATTTGAATGGGAAGAACCGCAGGCCGTGCTTGGCACGCTTCGCTGGGCGCTGGAGACTTATTGGGAACGGCCCGAAGCCTGGCGGCGGATGCAGCATCGCGCGATGACAACCGATCTGAGTTGGGACAAAAGCGCCCGGCAGTATGTGGACTTATATCGACAGATTATTGAAAAACGGAAGGGACAACCACTATGAAAGTCAAGGCAGTTATTCTCGCAGGCGGTGAAGGCACGCGGCTGGCCACCCTGACGGCGAAACGGGCGAAACCGGCGGTTCCGTTTGCAGGAAAATATCGCATTATCGACTTCACGCTAAGCAACTGCGTCAATTCGGGCATGTTCGACGTGCTGGTGCTGACGCAGTACCGCCCGCACAGCCTCAACGACCACATCGGGCGCGGGCGTCCCTGGGATCTGGACCGTTCGTTTACCGGCGGCGTGCATATTCTTCAGCCCTACAAGGGGCGTTTTGATACCGACTGGTATGCCGGCACTGCCGACGCCGTGCGCCAGAACCTGAACTTCGTGCGTCGTGGTCGCCCGGATTATGTGCTTATTCTCTCCGGCGATCATATTTACGAGATGGACTACGACGTGCTGGTTCAGTTCCACATCGACAAGGGAGCCGATGCGACCGTCTGCACCATTCGCGTGCCGATGGACGAGGCGAGCCGCTATGGCATCCTCGACGTGGAAGACAATTATCAGGTGCGCGAGTTCCTCGAAAAGCCTGCCAACCCGCCGGGCAATCTGGCCAGCATGGGCGTTTACGTCTTTAGCTATCCCGTGCTGGAGCAGATGCTGCGCGTCGAGCCGACGCCGGAGCGGCCGATGACCGATTTCGGTTATCACATCCTGCCGTACATGCTGGAGCAGGGCATGAGGATCTATGCCTATCCCTATGGCGGGTACTGGATTGACGTTGGCACTGTGGAAGCATACTGGGAAGCCCACATGGACCTGCTGGCGTCGCCGCCATCGCTCAATCTGAACGACCGCACGTGGGTTATCCACACCGTGAGCGAAGAGCGGCCGCCCGTCTTCATTCATTCTGGAGCGCGCGTGCAGGACAGTATGATTACCGACGGTTCGATTATCGCCGAGGGGGCGATTGTGGAGCGCTCGGTGTTGTCTCCCGGCGTCTATGTTGGGCCGAACGCCGTGGTGCGCGAGTCGGTCATTCTGACCGATGCCTATATTGAAGCGGGGGCGGTCGTGGAACGCTGCATCCTCGACAAGATTGTGGTCGTGGGCCACAACGCGCATGTCGGCTCGATTCAGCAGGTAGGCGATTTAGGCATTACCTGCGTCGGCAAGAACACGCATATCCCGGCGGGCTTTACCATCGGCCACAGCACCATTCTCGGAACCGATCTGCGGGCAGAGGATTTCGTGCAGTTTGCGGACAAGATGGTGCCGCATGGTACGATGCTCGGCTATCAGGGAAAAAAGTAAACCGCACCCCCTGATTCCTTTCCCAAATCCTGCAATTTCAATTTGGAGAGGAAGCAGGGAGTGCGGTTGCACTTCCGCTGTAAACAACAAAACGGCCCGAAAGCCATTTGTCCTGTCTCGCGCGTTCGCGTAACCGCGCGTGTATCCGGTTCACGGAGTAGTTGTGCTATGTCGTGACGACCGAGTTATCCCCGCTAAACGGGTTAGGCACATATTTGTCCGCTTCCCAGTCGTTGTGCCATTCCGTGCCGTTCACCAGATAGCGAAACTGGAACTCCTGCCCGACTGGCAACTCGAGGGTGGTGGAAAAGCTGCCATCCTTATTGCGCTTCATCGGGGTCGCAGTTTCGTTCCAGTCGTTGAAATCCCCAACCAGATAGACCGATTCCCCCTGCACTTGCGCCGGCAGCGAGAATGTCACCTTGCACACGGGCTTTGTTTTCAGATACTGCTTTTTCAGCATTTTATGTAAGCTCCTATGCGAACGCAGGATGGCAATATAAAGTGTAGCACGAGCCTGTTTGCAGCGTCGAGTAGGTTTCTTTATTTTCCCCCGCCGTCTCCGCTGCCTCCCATTTCCGGCATGGCATGTGAGAACCAAAAACGCTATCCTTGCCCGGCAACGAACCAAACACCCAGTCAATGAAACGGATAACCAGGAGACATCCATGGTCACACCCGTCGCCACGATAAGCGTTGTTCCCAACCTCCCTGAGCCTCTGCGGCGGTTGCGTGAACTCGCCTACAATCTTCGGTGGGCATGGGACTATGAAACCATCGCTTTGTTTCGCCGTCTGGATCGCGACCTGTGGGAAGAAACGGGGCACAACCCCGTTCTGATGCTTGGCAGGATTAGCCAGGAACGCCTCAACGCCGCCTGCCAGGATGCATCGTTTATGGCCCACCTGCAGCGCGTTTGTCAGAGCTTCGACGATTACATGCAGGCGAAGGATACATGGTACGAGCGCACCTACGGCCATTTGCCTCGCCCGCGTATCGCCTATTTCTCGATGGAATTTGGCCTGACGGAAAGCCTGCAGACCTATTCGGGTGGTCTGGGCGTGCTCAGCGGCGACCATCTGAAAAGCGCCAGCGATCTGGGCTTGCCGTTGATCGGCGTCGGCCTGCTCTATCAGGAAGGCTACTTTCGCCAGTATCTGAACGCCGATGGCTACCAGCAGGAATCCTACCCGATCAACGATTGGGCGAACCTGCCGGTCGAACTCCAGTGCGACGCCAATGGCGAGCCGATCAAGGTCAGTGTGGATTTGCCGGGGCGCAAGTTATACGCTGTCATCTGGAAAGTACAGGTTGGGCGCGTGCCGCTGTACCTGCTCGACTCGAACATTCCCGACAACCCGGCCCCGGAAGACCGCAATCTGACCGATCGGCTGTATGGTGGCGACCGGCGCACGCGTATCCGCCAGGAAATCCTGATGGGCATCGGCGGCATCCGCGCGCTGGAGGCGCTGGGCCTGCGGCCTTCGATCTGCCACATGAACGAGGGGCATTCCGCATTTCTGGCGCTGGAACGCATTCGCCAGTTGATGGAAGAATTTCAACTGAGCTTCAACGAAGCGCGCGAAATCGCCGCTGCGGGGCATATCTTCACCACGCATACGCCGGTTCCCGCCGGGCTGGAGCGCTTTGGCTTCGACCTGATTGATGAACACTTCACCGAGTACTACCAGAGTCTGGGCCTGACGCGCGAGCAGTTTCTGGATCTGGGCCGCGAGAACATGGGCGACTATGATCTGTTCTCGATGCCGGTGCTGGCGCTGCGGCTATCTTCCGGCGCGAACGCGGTGGCGAAGCTGCATGGCCGTGTCTCACGCAAGCTGTGGCAGTGGCTTTATCCGGGCGTGCCGGAGAACGAAATTCCGATCGGCTCGATTACCAACGGCATCCACGTGCCGACATGGATCAGCCGTGAGATGGAAACGCTGCTCGACCGCTATCTGAACCCGGCATGGCGCGACGAGGAGGCCAATCCCGAGACATGGGAGGACATCACCCATGTGCCCGACGCCGAATTGTGGCGGACACATGCCCGGCGCCGCGAACGGTTGGTCGCCTTTGCGCGCCAGCAACTACGGCGGCAGCTTGAGAAGCGTGGTGCATTGCAAAGCGACATCGAACGTGCCGACGAGGTGCTGAACCCCGACGCGCTGACGATTGGCTTTGCGCGGCGCTTTGCTACCTACAAGCGGGCGACGCTGTTGTTCCGCGATCTGGATCGGCTGAGCAAAATCCTCAACAACCCTGAACGCCCGGTGCAGATCATTTTCGCGGGGAAAGCGCACCCGCATGACACCGCCGGCAAGGAACTCATCCGCCAGATCATGAGCGTCGCGCGAAGCGAAGAATTCCGGCACTCGCTGGTGTTCCTCGAAGACTATGACATCAACATCGCCCGCTATCTCGTGCAGGGCGTCGATGTCTGGCTGAATACGCCGCGCCGGCCCAAGGAAGCAAGCGGCACGAGTGGCATGAAGGTGATTTACAACGGCGGCCTCAACTGTAGCATTCTCGATGGTTGGTGGGATGAAGCGTATGATCGGTCAGTGGGATGGGCCATCGGTAACGGCGAGGAGTACCCGGAATCCGAGGCCGATCATCAGGATTACATCGAGAGTCAGGCGCTCTACAACCTGCTTGAGACGGAGATTATCCCGCTGTTTTATGATCGCGGGCGAGATGGGCTGCCGCGCGAGTGGATCGCCAAGATGAAAAACTCGATGCGGATTCTCGCGCCGCATTTCAATACGCGCCGTATGGTGCAGGAATACACTGAGCAGTACTACATCCCTGCCTATAAACGCTGGATGGCAATGACGACGCCAAATCTGGAAGAAGGCGTCGCCTATGCCAATTGGCTGCACCGGCTCGAAGCGGCGTGGGCTCAGGTGAGCGTGCGCGATGTACAGGTTCCCGTTCGCACGATCAACGTTGGCAAGGATATGGAAGTGGTGGCGCATGTCGCGCTGGGCGAACTGAAACCCGACGATGTGCGCGTGCAGCTTTACTACGGCCCGGTCGACCAGCATGGCAACATCACACTGGAGGCCAGGGCGATGGATATGCAGCCTTTGAACCAGAACGGCGACGGCACGTACCAGTTTGCCGCGAAGGTGGCCTACAACACGAGTGGCAACCGGGGCGTTTCCGTGCGCGTGCTGCCGAAACACGAACTGCTGCCGACCAGTTTTCTGCCGGGGATTATCACCTGGGCCAGATGACCATTCGCGCAGCGATTGATCGACAACGCCTCCGTTCTCCGGGGGCGTTTTTATTTGTGAGTGACGATATTGGTACCGGAAATGCTTTGGGTAATTCCCAAAAAAGAAAAATCTCACACAGCAGGGCTATGAGATTGTCGAGAAACCGGATGTGGTGCGTGTTGGTGGAAACGACGGCCAGATAGCCGTGATTCGCGGCAGCGAATATGGCTTCCTGACGCCGGTTCCGTTCGGAGACCAGTTGGCCTACATCACCGGAACCGGCACACCTGAGAATTTTGAAGCAAACCGCGACCTGCTTTTCAGCATTATCGAGTCAATCCACGTTCCGGCCGGGGTCCCCGAACCGACCGCGACGCCTCTACCGGGGCTGGGCGGCCTTAGCGGCATGCCGGGCGAAACCACAGAGGCAACAGAGGAAGTGACCGAGGCAGCAGGGTAATAAGCACCTCATTCCTGCCCCCTCTCCAAAGCCCCAAAGCAGGCTTTGGAGAGGGGGATTCAGACAGCGTAGCGTCGATGCCCTGCCTCCTCTTCGCCAAACCCATGTTTGGCCGTGCGGCCGGGATGGCAGGGCTACACAAAGGGCGGGGGATGAAGTTATCCTCGCACCAGTTTCGGCAGATCCTTCAGCTTGAACGCTTGACCTGCCAGTAGCGTCTGCACGCGGAACACGCGCCCCGCCAGCCACATCACGCCGACGACTGTCAGCGCCAGTAGGCCGACGCTGAGCGCGATCTGCCATGCCGGGACTGTCGTCACCGCCAGGCGTTCGATCATGCCGAGCGGCGCGGTGATCGGGAACAGGCTGAGGAATACCGGCAGCGGATCATTCGGCGTTGCGATGATAAGCTGCATGAACCACATCGGCACGACGGCGGGCAGCGTGAAGACGGCGGCGTACTGCGGCCCTTCCCGCATCGAGTTCGACAGCGCGCCGACGATGCTGTACAGTCCGGCGAACAGCAGGTAGGCCAGAATGAAATAGACTACCATCAGCGGCACAAGCCCGGGCGGGACGACCGTGTCGACCAGCGGCCCCAGCATCGACAGCACGCCGCCGAAGCCCGTCAGGCGCGGCAGTAGCAGGATCGAACCGAGCCACACCGTCATCTGCAACAGCCCGAGCAGGCCGAGCGCCAGAATCTTGCCCGCCAGCAACTCGAATGGCCGCAGGCTGGAGATGAGGATTTCGATCAGGCGTGTTTCTTTTTCCTCAATCACGCTCTGCATCAGATAGCCGTTGGTCACGAACAGGCTCATCAGCAGGATGATGGCGAAGATGTAGACGAACATGAACTGCGCGTCGGGATTCTGGCCTGCGGGAGCATCGGCGGTATCCTCTCCCGCGCCGGGCAGGAGGCGTATTTCGTTATAGGTCGCCGGGTTGAGCAGCCGCTGGAACAACTCCGGCGAGTCGATCTCTTCCCTCAATCCCTCCAGCAACATCCGGCGAATATGGTTGCTGGACAGATAAGAGATGTTGAACCGGGGCATGACCACACGGACTTTACCGGTTTCCAGATAATCGGCTTCGATGACGTAGTAAACCTGAATCTCCTCCGCTTCCAGCGCGGCGCGCGCGGCGTCTTCATCAGGATAGCGGGTGAAGATGTTGGCAAGCTCGCCGGGATCGTCGAACTCTCCGGTCAGGTCGACATACCCGGCGTCGGTCACGCCGCGCAAGTCGAACATATCGGTGGAGTCGAGGGGATTGCTCGCGGCGCTGCCACCCAGAAATGCCATGCCCATTACCAGCAGGAATCCAAGAACGGGAACGCCAAAGGTCGTGAACAGGTATGCCTTGCGGCGCAGGTTGCGCCGCAGTTCGTAGGCGAAAACGCGCAACATGCTACCACTCATCGAGCTATCTCCTGTGCCGTTACCGCCATGCGCGGCGCGCTGCGAATGGCCCGCCAGATTTCACGCGGCGTCGGGCGCTTGCCATACAGCAGCAGCGACCAGCGAAACACGCGGGCGGACGCCCACACGACGACCAGCGTCATCAGCACCAGCAGCGCCATGCTCACCACAAGCTGCCACTGCGGCACGGAGCCGAAGCCCAGGCGCAGCATGACCGCCGTTGGCGCGGTGACCGGGATGAGCGTCAGCACTACGGGAATCGTCCCGTTCGGGTCGGTCATGAAATTGAAGATAAAGATGACCGGAACCATGCTCAGGAAACCGAAGAAACCAGCTACCTGCCGGCTTTCCTGCTCCGAACCAATGACAGCGCCCGCGCTGGCGGCAAAGCTGGCGTAGAGCACATAGCTCAGCAGGAAATACACGATACCGATGATCGCCAGATCAGTCGGAATGACGATGCCGGTGAGCATATCCAGCGCATTGGCTAACGACAGCCCGATCACGCCGAGCACGAGCCAGACGACGACCTGCAACAGGCCCAGCGCCCCCAGCCCGACCATCTTGCCGAGCAGCAACTGGAACGGCGTGACGCTCGTGATCAGAATCTCCATGATGCGGTTCGATTTTTCATCCACCACGCCCGACATCAGGTAACCGCCGGCAAGCTGCGACGCCATCATGACGATGAATACGAAGATGAATGGCAGGATGAACAGCGCCGGGGCCGCGCTTTCGGGGATCACCCGCCCGCTGTCCAGCGTTTGCACCGCCAAATCGATGGGCGAACGCAAGCGTTCCAGTACATCCTCATTGGCGATCTGCGCGCCCAGATTGCTCACCAGAAAGTCATCCATCTCGTCTTCGAGCGCTTCAGGAGCGTCATTGAACGAATAGAGCATGACTTCGCCGCTTTCCAGATAATCCTCCGGTACGACGAAGTAAGCGCCGATTTCCTGAGCTTCCAGCGCGGCGCGCGCCGACGCCTCGTCTGGATAGGGCTGGAACGCTTCCGGCTTCTCAATCGCCTGAGCCAGCACGCCGGACAAATCGACATAGCCGACCGTGCCGACCCGTGTCGTATCGGTTTCGGCCTGAATGGCAACGGTCATAATGATCGCCAGCAGCGCGATAATCAGGATGGGTGCGCCGAACGACGCAAACAGGAACGCCGGTCGCCGCACGTTGTGGAGAAACTCGCGTCGTGCGACAAGCATTGCCTTATGCATGGTCGTGCCCCTCAACAACCTGAATGAAGATGTCGTTCAGGCTTGGAACCGCCAGTTCAAAGCGTTGGATGCTCATTCCTTTGGTCGTGGCAATCGCGGCGAGTACGCTGTCCGGCGTAGCGTCGGGCGACAGGTACAACACCGCCTCTTTTTTGCCGTTTTCATGCATGTCAACCTGTGCAACGCCCGGAAGCGTGTCCCAGCGTCCCTCGCCTTCCACGATGATGGCGTGCTGGGCGAACTCGCGGCGGATTTGGTCGACCGGGCCATAGAGCTTCTGCTGCCCGCGGCTGATCATCAACAGGCGGTCGGCGAGTTCTTCGACCTGCTGCATCTGGTGCGTGCTCATGACAATCGCGCCGCCATTGCGGCGGAAATCGAGCAGTAGCTCCTTGATAACGAGGGTATTGACCGGGTCGAGACCGGAAAACGGCTCGTCAACGATAATCAATTCAGGGCGGTGCAGCACGGTGATCGCAAACTGCACCTTCTGCTGCATACCCTTGCTTAGCTCGCTGACTTTCTTGTGTGCCGCATCGTCCAGTTCCAGTCGTTTCAGCAGCTCCAAACTGCGCTGGCGTGCGTCGTGCGTGGACATGCCCTTCAACTGGCCCAGATAGACCATCATTTCGATCACCTGAACGTTGCGGTACATGCCGCGCTCTTCCGGCAAATAGCCGATACGGTTCTTCTTTTCCTCGTTGATGGGCCCGCCCAGCACATCGATGCGCCCGGTGTCGGGACGCAGGATGTCGAGAATCATGCGAATTGTCGTGGTCTTGCCCGATCCATTCGGGCCAAGCATGGCGAAGATTTCGCCCTTATAAATCTCGAAGCTCAGGTTATCGACTGCCCGAAAGCTGCCATAAGACTTCGAGATACGGTCAACGGAGACAGCGACATTGTGCTGCATTTCTTTTGTTTCTCCCCCTTGACACAACACTGACGTTATATACGGCCTATACGTATTTACCGGCCCTGTTGTTGCAGGGGCCGGCTTGGTGGCGCGGTCGTCCTCCGGGCCGGTGTTTCTTTATTTCCGTCAAGTCGTTTCCGGTCTATAATCGGCTAATCGACAACGATCGCTGGTTTCTGGCCACGGTTCGGATGCGCGAGGACGGTATGAAAAAACAGGTGCTGGCCGTCGACGACGAAATCGGTGCGCTGACGCTCATCGAGATTATGCTGCAGCGAGGTGGCTTTTCCGTGCTGAAGGCCAGGGATGCCAAAGAAGCGCTGAGTATCCTCGAAGAAACCACGCCCGATATGATCATCCTCGACATCATGATGCCGGGGATGGATGGCATCGAACTCTGCAAGCGCATTCGCAGCCGCCCCGAAACGCAGCATACGCCGGTGCTGATTCTTTCGGCGCGCGGCGACTCCGCCAGTATCGTGCGTGGCATTCAGGCAGGCGCGGATGACTATCTGCCCAAGCCGATTCTGCATCACGACCTTGTGAGCAAGGTTCAGTCGATGCTGGAAGTTTCCGCGCCCTGAGCAGCCTCGATTTCCGGCTGCTCGTCACCATATAACGCCCGGTAGATGTTGTAGTAACTATAGATGCGCTGGACGTAGAGACGCGTGCTGTCGATCGTGATGGCCGTCATGAACAGGTCGGGGTCGCTGCCCGACAGTTCGAGCCAGTTCAGCGCCCGCCCCGGCCCCGCATTATACGCCGCCAGCGCCGCCACGGCGTTTCCGTCGAACAACGCAAGCTGCTCGCTGAGATAATACGCGCCAAACGCGATGCCCGCATACGGTCTGAACAGATCGCTGTGCTGGTAATCGGGCCAGCTCAATTGCCGGGCGATGTATTCGGCGGTCGAGGGAATGACCTGTGTCAGCCCTTTTTCGCCCGCTGCGGCGGTCGCGCGGGCATCGAACAGACTCTCGTGGCGGATGAGCGCCAGCAGAAGCAACGGGTCGATGCCTCGCTCTCGCGCCAGTTGTTGTATCACGTCGCCATAGTAGGCCGGATAGCGCATACGGGCAATGTAGGGCGGTGCGTCCAGCGTGCCAACGCCCGCCGCGCGAATGACGTTGGCCGCCGCCACAATCGAATCGGAGTAATCACCGATCGAGCGGAAATAAATGGCCAGTTGGTAGGACGCGAGGCCGTCATCCTGATACGCCGCTGTCAGATCGCTAAATTCGGTCTTGGCCTCGTCAAAGGCAGACAGATCCCACAATTCGCGCCCGCGGATCAGACGCTCGTCGGCAGCCAGCGTTTCCGAGAGTGGCCACAGCGGGCCGTCCTGTTCGATTTCAAACTGCTCGCGCAGCCACGCCTCGGCGGCCGCGATTTCCGCCGCATCATCGAACTGGAAGCGATAGCGCGCGGGTGGTTCAAAAGCCTGGCGTCCTTCGACGATGTCCATCGCTCGCGCGCTGAAATAGCTGTCCGGTGCGGCCGCTATGGCCTGATTGAGCGCTTCCGCAGCCATGCGCTGGTCGCCGCGCTGCAATGCCAGACGCCCTGCGTTCAGGTAGGCCGCTGCCCGCTCCTCGCCGGTCGCGCTCACCGCCAGCCGCCCGTACAGGCGCTCGGCCGTCGTCAGTTCTCCGGCGCTCATGGCTGCCGAGGCCGCTAATAGCAGGCCGCTGGTCGCCTGTGATGAAGATGGATAATCGTCGGCCAACCGCTCGAAGATCGCCCGCGCCTTATCATGTTCGCCGTTCGTGCCGTACAGATAGCCCGCCCGCCACAGCGCTTCCGGCGCTTCGGGCAGGTAGCCGTAGTGGTTGGCAATCGACAGGTAATGCTCAATCGCTCCCGCCGTGTCGCCGGAGAGGAACTTCGTGCGTCCCTGTTCCAGCAGCGCTTCGCCAAACAGAGGGTCGCGCGGATACTGCTCGATGATCGTCTGGAAGGCGGTCACTGCTGCCGTCGGGTTGCCCAGCTCTCGATATGACCGGCCTAGCAGCATGTATAAACTGGCCGGCACTGAGGAAAGCGGGCGGCGAGTGGTGTAATCGTTCAGGATTTCGACCGTATACTCGTAATCGCCCTGCTGGAAGCTGACGCGCGCCTGCTCAAGCCCGTCCAGTTCGTAACCTTGAGCCAGCAGCGCCAGCATCGCCTGATACGCCTGTGGCTGGTCCGCATACTGATCGAAAATGCGACGCATGCGGTTCATGCCGGTTTCGATATCGCCGCTGTTGATCAGTGTTTGCGCCGCCAGCAGTTCAATCGAAGCGCGGTAGGGCCTGTTCCGGGCCATGGCGAGGATGGCATCGTACTGTTCCAGCGCGGCTTCATAATCGTTGCGGTTGAGGTGGATCTGGGCGATGCGCTCGCGCAGCGCCGCGTGCGAAGACGGCGTTCGCGTGGAGTCGGCGGCGCGGGAGTAACTCGCCAGCGCGTCGTCGGTGTTGCCCAGACCAAGCTGCGCGTCGCCGATACGCTCGTAAGCATAGCTGTCGATTAACCCCGGATGGCGCGCGAGATAGAACTCGAAATCGGCGATTGCCTCGGCCCAGCGCGACAGACCCATGTATGCATCGCCGCGCAGGAAATGCGCTTTGCCAATGCGTTCATCCTCCGGGAAGTTGGTGATGAAGGTGGTCAACGCATCGACCGCATCTTCGAACAGCCCTTCGCGCAGCGCCGCCTGCGCCAGACCGAGCGCTGCGTCGCCGCGCTGGGCGTCAGTGGCGGCGTCATTGTTTACCAGCACCGTGCGATAGTGCTGAACAGCGTCCTCGTAATAACCGTTGGTGAGGTAAGTGGTCGCCGCCGTCAGCGCGACATCCGGCGGAATGGTCGGCGTGGGCGGCACGGTCGGGAGCGGCGTTGCGCTTGGCTCCACGATGGCGGTCGTTTCGACGGCCGTTTGTTCAGAAGCCGCTTCGGGCGAAGGGGTAGCCGTCACGTACCAGGGCTCATCGCGCTGTGCGTTCAGGCTGCAACCGCACAACAGAACCAGTGCGGCCAGCCCGATCCCGCAGCGCTTGTGGATCGGTGTCAACATGGGCCTCATTATCGAGATGAGAGAGAAACCTGTCAATGGCGCTCGGCCGACGCTAATCCGACGGCGGCAGAAGCTCGCCGGCGAGCCAGGGCATGCCATAGGCGACTGCCAGCGAACCGGCCTCGCCCAGCGCGCGACCCAGTTCGGTGACGTTGCGATATACCCACCAGTGATCGGCGGACGGCAGAATCGCCACGCCAAAATCTTCTACCACCAGCGCGCTCAATGAACGGCGTACGGCAGGCAGCGCGGATGAGCCATCCGGCGCGGCGCTGCGGGACAACGTGACAGTAAAGCGCGACGGCCCGCCTTCACGGTAATAGAGATGCTGGAATTCAATCGAAGCCGACGCGCCGCTTTCCAACTGCTTCACGAACTGGAACAGGCCGCCTGCCCATTGCACCGGGCGCTCGATCAGGTGATAGCCTGCGGCGGTGAACGCTCCTTGCACCACCGTGAGTAAAATCAGGCGAAATTCATCCTGTGGCGATTGCGCTGACTGCATGGATGCGTGTCAAGAACCTCTCAGGCCTCGGCAAAGATCAGGCCTGCGCTGTGTTCGCTTGCTTCAGCAGTAGTTCAACCTCGCCGGGCGTTGTCACCGGTAATTGGCAGGCGAAGTTGCGGCAGACATAGACCGTCGGTTTGCCGTTTTGCTGCGCGCGATAGCTGAGCAGGGGAATCGTCGCTTCGCCCGGCACATCATTAGGCGAAAGCGCCACTACTACATTTGGACGATATGGCTTCTGCACCACCGCCAGCAGCTCTCCGGTTGCCGGATGCTCAGAATCGCCCACGACCGCTACTTCCGTCTGGCCGCGCACCAGCATATCGGCGGCGTTCATCGCTTCGCCGAAGGCTTGCGGGTACTGGCGCAGCGCTTCGGAGAGCAGGCGCAGGCTGCCGCGCGCCGCCTCGTCATAGCGCGCATCGCCTGTATAAGCGGCGAGCCGCAGCAGATTTTTCGCCATGATCGAGTTGCCGGAAGGCACGGCGTTATCCTGCACGTTGCGCGGGCGCACGATCAGTTGTTCGTGCTCGTCGCTGACGTCGAAGAACCCGCCGTCGATGGCGCGGAAATGCGCCAGCACGTGGTCTGTCAGGCGGCGCGCTTCGACAAACCAGCGTTCATCGAAGGTGGTCTGATAAAGCTCCAGCAGCCCTTCCACCAGCGCGGCGTAATCCTCCAGAAATCCGTCGATCTTCGCCTCGCCGTCCTTGTAGGTACGCAGCAGGCGGCCGTCCGGCGTTCGCAGGTTGTCGAGCAGGAATTCGGCGTTCCGTACGGCGGCGTCGTAATAATCGGCCCGGTCGAGAACGCGAGCCGCTTCGGCCAGACTCGCCAGCATCAGGCCGTTCCATCCGATCAGGATTTTATCGTCCAGCGCGGGCGCGACCCGCTGCGTGCGCGCTGCGAACAGCGTGTCTTTGATGGCATCGAGCTTGGCTTCCAGTTCTTCGATGCTCAGGCCCAGCCGTTCGGCCACGACCGCCTTCTCGTTCGGCACATGCAGGATGTTGCGCCCCTCGAAGTTGCCGCGCGGCGTGACGCCCCAGTATTCGATGGCAATGGCTGCGTCCTCGCCCAGCAGTTCTTCGAGCTCAGTCTTGCTCCAGACGAAGAATTTGCCTTCCTCGCCTTCGCTGTCGGCGTCGGTCGTGCTGTAAAAGCCGCCTTCGGGCGACGTCATCTCGCGCAGGATGTAATCGTAGACCTCTTCGGCGATCTGGCGGAAAAAGGCGTCGCCGGTTGCCTGATAAGCGTGGAGGTAGAGGCGGCTAAGCTGCGCGTTGTCGTAGAGCATTTTCTCGAAGTGCGGCACCAGCCAGATGGCATCGACGCTGTAGCGGTGAAAACCGCCGCCAATCTGGTCATAGATGCCGCCACGCGCCATCTTGCGTAGCGTCAGCGTCACCATATCGAGCGCGCGCCGGTCGCCGGTTCGCTCGTAGGAACGCAGCAGATATTCCAGATTCATCGGATTGGGAAACTTCGGCGCGCCGGCAAAACCACCATGAGTCGAATCGAAGTTGCGGGCGAAATTGTCGATGGCGCTATCCAGCAGTTCGCGCGTTAGCGCGGTTTCATCGCCGCCAATGCCAAGAATGTCGCGGTTCAGCGTTTGGGTAAGCTGCTCGGCAGCCCGTTCAACTTCCTCGCGACGGTTATTATAGGCGTCGGCCACGCCGAGCAGAATCTGCCGGAACGACGGCATGCCGTGACGCGGCTCTGGCGGAAAATAGGTGCCGCCGTAAAACGGGCGGCCATCGGGCAGCAGAAAGACCGTCATCGGCCAGCCGCCCTGTCCGGTCATCGCCTGCACCGCCTGCATGTAGATGTCGTCGACGTCGGGGCGTTCTTCGCGGTCAACCTTGACGTTGACGTACAGGTCATTCATGAGTTTGGCAGTGGCGGGGTCTTCAAAGCTCTCGTGCGCCATGACGTGACACCAGTGGCAGGCGCTGTAGCCAACGCTGAGCAGGATCGGTTTGTCGTCCGCGCGGGCGCGTTCGAGCGCTTCCTCGCCCCATGGATACCAGTCGACCGGGTTCCCGGCATGTTGGCGCAGATAAGGGCTGGTCTCGTACTGCAATCTGTTCATGGGGTTTCACCGGGCGTGTCATTCAGCAGGAACGCCAATGCTGACACAGGAGGTATGAGATTGCAATGCCGGGGCGTTTAGCGTCCGGATGCTTCGCCGTTCGTTGCGGCAGGAAGCACCATGGTGAAGGTGCTGCCTTTGCCCTCGATGCTGCTGGCGCTCAGATGACCGCCGTGTGCTTCGGCGACGGCGCGGGCGATGAACAACCCCTGACCCAGACCGCGGCGGTCGAGCAGTTTGCCGCTGGCAGTGCGCGGTTCGCCCCGGTAGAAGCGCTTGAAGATCTGCGGCAGGTCTTTCTCGGCGATGCCCACACCGGTGTCGATTACGTCGATGCTGATATGGTCCGCATCGGCGCGGCGCACGCGCACTTCGATTCTGCCGCCGCGCTCGGTGTAGTGGATGCTGTTTTGCAGCAGGTGGCCTAGCGCCCAACGCAGGCGCTGGTCATCGCCCACCAGCCGCAGCCGGTCGCGGTCGCGCATCATCACCCAGACTTCCAGACCTGCCCGCCTGATCTCCGGGTCGAGGCCCTTGACGGTGTTCAGCACCAGCGTGTCCAAACGCAGCGGGTCGCGACGGATGCTGAAATTGCCGCTGGCCAGCTCTGAAATGTCGAGCAGCTCGACGATCATGCGGTCGAGAATGTCGACGTTGCGGCTCAACGTCTCCAGCAGCTTGCGGTTGGGGCGCGCGTCGTCGGGCTGGGCGGCAATCACCTCGCTCATGCCCTTGATGACGGCCATCGGCGTGCGGAGTTCGTGGGAGATAGCGGTGATAAACTGGTCTTTCAGCCGGTCGGCCAGCGCGTCCTGCGTGACGTCGCGCAGCACGATCATCGTGCCAAGCCGCTGGCCCTGACTGTCGGCCACGGCAGCCAGTTGCGCGCCCAGAATGCGGTTGTTGACCTGCACGCGGGTTGGCTCTCCCAGCGGAGCAAGCTCGGCGTCGAGGTGATCGATATGGCTGTAGGCGTTGAACAGACTGCCCAGTTCGCTTTCCCAGAAATTTTTCTGGCTGCCCAGCAGCGCGCGCGCGGCGGCGTTGACGATGACGATCCGGCCTTCGAGGTCCTGCATGATGACACCCTCGTCAATGCTGGCGAGGATGGCGTTAAGACGCTCGATTTCAAGATCGCGGCGGCGCAGCACGCGCTGCAAGTGGCGGTTCTGCTCGGCCAGCTTCTGCGTTCGCGTCAGTTCGTCGTGCAGGCGCGAGCGGTGGCCGATGACTCGATAGAGGCGGCTGAAAAACCGTTCGGATGCCGAACCCAGCCGGTTAATTCGTCCGAGGACGCCGCTGATTTCCTTTGGGTCGCGTTGCCGGTTTGTCGCCATGCCGCTCGCGCCTGGGTAAACGCCGGTTAAGCTGTTGTTTGCGCCTGCCGGTGGATATTATGCAGCAGGCTTCGTAATTCCTCAAAATCCGGTAGGGGCTTGGTAAGAATCTGGTCTACGCCGTCGTTGTTTTTCATCTGCGTCTGTTCCGCTTCGCTCAGCGCGTAGGCCGTCATCAGCACAATGGGGCAGTTCTTGAGCGATGCCAGCGAGCGCATCCTGTTGGCGATTTCGTTGCCGCGCTTGCCCGGCATGCGAATGTCCATCAGCACCAGTTCGGGCAGCGGGCCGTCATAACTCTTGTTTTCGACCTTGTCCAGCCAGTCCCACACGGCCTGACCGTTTTCGAAGATGAGCGGCTGGTGTCCCCAAACCTGGAACATCATCGCGATCAGGCCGCGAATATCCGCTTCGTCCTCGGCGATCAACCATGTCATCAAACGTCCTCCATGCCAACCAGATGCGTGAATGCTGACCATGTTATCAGTATAAAGAACAAGCCGGGATATAGTTTGCTGTTTGCTTAAATCTGGTAAGAACCATATCATTGGTAACAAACCATGCCCATGTGACCGTGGTTCGATCTGGAGCCGAAAAGTACGGAGCGCGCCTTGTCCACCTGGATGGTAGTCGAAGACGAGCCAGACATCTACGAAGTCCTGCTGGCCATGTTCGAGATGTGGGGCATCGAGGGTGTCGCGTTTGTAGATGGCGAAGAAGCGGTCACGTGGATTGAAGAAGTCGACAAGGGCCAGTTTCTGGGCGAGTTGCCGGAATTGGCCTTGCTGGACATTCGCCTTCCCGGCGCGATCAGCGGCCCGATGGTGGGAGACCGGCTGCGGAAAAGCCCGCTGCTGGAACATATCACCGTCGTGCTGACGACAGCCTATAAACTTTCTCCAGAGCAGGAGCGTCAGGCAATCGAGCAGGCTGGCGCGGACAAGCTCATCTACAAGCCACTGCCAAAGTTTCACGACCTCAAGCGCCTGCTCGAAGATCTGATCGCGCAGCGCCGGACGAAAGTAGCGCGTGGCGAAAGCTCGTAAGAGGCCAACGCATGCACAACGTCGCTCCCTCTCGCGCGCTGGCCCGGCGGACCCGGCAGTTACTGACGGTTGCGTTTGTCGCCGCCGCCATTGGCACGTTTATCGCGGTGGCCGGCTTGGCGCTGTTCGTGGTTCAGTTGGTGGCTCCGAACAGCCCGTCGTATAGCCTGTTCGTGCTGGTCCGGCTGATCATCCTGATAATCGGCATCATCGTCTTTTTCGTCGCGCTGGTACTGGTGTGGCGCGCGCTTACCTTACGTAAAGACAACGATCTGGCGATGGTGACGGGCCGCTTTCTGGCGCAGTACCTCGATGACCGCTATCACTTCATCCGCAACGTGAGCAAGCGGGGCATCGGCTATATCGACGCCGTGCTGGTCGGGCCGCCGGGGGTGCTGGTTTTCCGCATTCTCGATAATCGCGGCATTTTCGCTAACGAAGGGGCCAACTGGCTGCGGCAGGACCCGCGTGAGGGCTGGACGCTGGCCGGTATTGAACCGACACGCGAATGCGTGCAGGATATAAAGAAACTGCGCGAGTATTTAGCGCAGAACCGGCTTGGCCATGTGCCGGTTTACGGCGTCATCGTTTTCATCCATCAGGAACCTCAAGTGCAGCTTTCCGTTCGCCAGCCGACTGTGCCCGTCACGACATTGCGCTCGCTGCTGACAAATCTGGGAGACAACTATCTCGCCAGAGAGCGCATTGACGACGGTCAGGTGGCTGCCGTCGTGCAACATCTCTACGATGCCTGATTTTCAATCGCCAACGCAGCTTCAGCTTGCGCCCGCCGGCGCTGGCAAAACCGAATATGCGCTCAAGCGTCTGGTCGAAGCGAGCATTCGCCATCCCTTTGGCAAAAAATGGGTGCTGTTGCCTACGGAGCGTCAGGCTCATGCCTTTCGCCGCCGCCTGCTCGACATGGATCCAAGCCGGCATACCTTCTTCAACGTCGAATTCCTGACCTTCTATAGCCTCTATTCCCGGCTTCTCGACGCGGCTGGCCGCCCTCACCGTTGTCTGGATGAAGCTGCTCGCTTCCGGCTGGTGCGGCTGGTCGCTCAGGCGCTGGCGCGTGAAGGGGAGCTGAACGTCTTCGCCGGCATCGCCACGACGCCGGGGTTTGTGCGCGTGGTGGCGGATTTCATTTACGAACTGAAACAAAATCTGATCGAGCCGGAGACCTTTCTCGCTCAGGCGCAAACGGTCAAGGATCACGATCTTGGGCTGCTGTACGCGCGCTATCAGGCGCTGTTGGGCGCGCGCGATCTCGTTGACCGCGAGGGCATGGGTTGGCTGGCGTTGGACACGTTGCGGAATATGCCAGCGCTCGCTACTGACGTCGACCTGTTTCTGGTCGATGGCTTCGACCAGTTCAGCGTGGTTCAGGCCCGGATAACGGCCTTGCTTGGCGGGCGGGCGCGGGAAAGCGTCATCACGCTGACAACCGTGCCGGGGCAGGAGCAGGTCATTGGCCGTCGTTTCCAGCGCGCGCTCGAACGTCTGGAAGCGATGCACGCTTTGGAAGGGCAGCCGCTGGAAGTGGAGGAACTGGATGTCGCGGCGCAGGACCGGCGTCATCCGGCGTTGCGGCATCTTGTCGATAGCCTGTTCCGGTCGCCGGTGGCGGTGCGCCGCTCGTCCGATGGCGCGCTCAAGCTGATCGAAGCGCCGGAACCGGCAGAGGAAATCGCCGCCATCTTCCGGCATGTCAAGCGGTTGCTGCTGGAAGGCGTGCATCCCAATGAGATTGTGATCGCCGTGCGCGATTGGGCCACGTACGCGCCGCATATCCACAGTCTGGCGCATACCTATGGTCTGGCCCATGTGCTGGCGGTGCAGCATGGCGAGCCGCTGCGCGACAACCCCGCCATTGCCGCACTGTTCGACCTGCTCGATCTTCACGCGATAGATTTTCGGCGGCGCGAACTGCTGGACGTTCTGCGCTCCCCGTATATCGAACTGCCGGGGCTGGATGGCGAGTGGATTCAGGCGCTGGATCGCGTCAGCCGGCGGCTGGTGGTTACGGGCGGGCGCGTCGCCTGGCGCAATGCCATTCGCGCTGCGGCTTCCGTGCCACTCGATCCCGAAGACGAGGATGGCGAGCGCCTGCTCAGCGCGCACGCCGCCGAGCATCTTGAGCATCACCTGCTTCGTTTCTTCGACCGGGTGACGCCGCCCGAATCGGCCAGCGCGCGCGCCTATGTGCGCTGGCTTGAACTGCTGATCGGCGACGACCCGGAAAACAACCCTGACGAGCCTGAGCCAATCGTGGCTCCCGATGTGCCGTCGGTCAACATGATCGGCAGGCTGCGCACGCCGGCGCGGCCCGGCATCGTCGAACGCGATCTGACGGCGTTCGCCCGCTTCAAGGACGTGTTGCGCGCTTTCGTCACCAGCCAGACGCTTTTCAGCGGGCTGGACGGCGAGGAAACGCTGCGCTGGGATGAATTCATCGCTGAACTGAAAGCGGCCGTCGCCGCCACGACCGTCGATCCACCGCGCTCGCGCGAGGGCCGGGTGCTGCTGACCTATACGACCGACGCGCGCGGTTTGCCGCACCGCCATGTCATCATCGTCGGCCTGTCGGAAGGGCTGTTCCCGGCGCGCGTGCCGGAAGACCCGCTGTATCTGGACAGCGAGCGCCGGCGTCTGTCGGAGGCGGGCATCCCGCTGCTGACCGCAGCCGAGCGCGTCGACGACGACGGCCTGTTTTACGAGCTGGTCAGTCTGGCGCAGGAAACGCTGACGCTCTCGCGCCCGACGATCAAAAACGGCGCGCCCTGGCCGGAAAGCCATCTGTGGCGCGGGGTGATGCGTCTTTTTGGAGACGCTATTGAATTGATTGAGCGCGACCGGGTTGCGCTTGGCGCAGTCACCCCGCCCGATCAGGCGGCGTCGGCGTCCGAGGCGGCGCTGGCGGTGGCCGATGGCCTGAACGCCAGCCGGGCCGATGCGGCGACCGTTGCGCTCTACAACTGGCTGCTGGCGGAATGGCCGGCGTTCTGGGAGCGTATCGCGGCGGGCCGCGCCATCGAGAAGCGCCGGCTGTCTGCCCACGCGCCGCACGACCGCTATTCGGGACGCTTGAGCGACCCTGCCATGATCGACGCGGCGGCTGCGGCGCTCGGCCCCGGCAAATTGTGGAGCGCCAGCCAGTTGAACGACTATGGCATCTGCGCCTTCCGTTATTTTGCCGGGCGCATGCTCCAGCTTGAGGCGCAGCAGGAACCCGATGACGGCATGACGTTCATGCATATCGGGTCGATGAACCATGAAATTCTGGAGCACACCTACAAGCAAATCGGCGCGCTGGGCTTGTCGATCCGGCCGGAGAACGCCGAGATTGCTCTCTCGATCCTGCGCGACGTGGCCCGCGAGGTGCTGCGCGAAGCGCCCAAACGCCTCGGTTTCCAGCCTTCGGCCCTGTGGGAACAGGAAAAACAGGTACTCATGCGGAAGCTCGATGCGTTTGTGCGCCATGATTTTTCCGATCCCGACCCGCTGCGGCGTTTTGGCAGCGGCGAGCGCACGGTCTATGCCGTCGAAGTGGCGTTTGGCGAAGACGGGCGCGACTTCATCACGCTCGATCTGGGCGATGCCGGGCCAATCCGCGTGCGCGGCAGGATCGACCGTATCGACCGCATTGGCGACTCGCTGGTGGTCATCGACTATAAAACCGGCGCTACGCCCATCGACAAAAAAGAGCTGCTCAGCGGGCGCAACTTCCAGATGATGCTCTATGTGCTGGCGGCGGAAAGGCTGCTGGCGCGCGATCCGGGTGGGCCGTCGTGGGTGGCGGGCGGTGTCTTCTGGCACATCGGCAGCCGCAGCTTCATCGGTACGCTCGAACGCGATGACGCGGGGCTTGAGGCGATGTCGGCGGCGCGCGAGCATCTGGCCCGTTACCTGCTGGCGGCGCGCGGTGGCGACTTCACCACCGAGGCCAACCGGCTGGAAGACCGCAAATGCGCCCGCTACTGCGAATTTAGTACGTTATGCCGCGTCGCCATTATGGCGCGTAACAAACCGCGAGATTAGCACCGTCGATGAAATTCACCGAGGCGCAGCATCGCGCGATTTATACCCACGACCGCAATCTGATCGTCGTTGCCGGGGCTGGTTCCGGCAAGACGTCGGTTCTCGTCAATCGTTATCTGGCGCTGCTGGATGCACATCCCGACTGGCCACTCAACGCGCTGGTCGCGATCACATTCACGCAGAAGGCGGCGCAGGAAATGCGCGATCGCGTCCGGCAGGCGCTGGAAGACCGGCTGAACGCGGCGGAACCCGGTAGCGCCGATTACGCTGTCTGGTCGCGGCGCGTGGCCTCGATGGATGGCGCGCGCATCGACACAATCCACGCGCTGTGCGCTTCCATCCTGCGCGCCAACGCCGCCGAAGCCGGAGTCGACCCGGGATTCGGCGTGTTGGACGAGATCGACGCTCAGATTTTGCTCGACAATGTCATTGACGATGTGCTGCGCGAAATCGCTGCGGGCGGCGACGAAACCGTGCAGTTGTTCACGGAATACGACGCTCCGGCCATTCGCGCGACGCTGGCGGCGTTTGCTTACCAGCCACTGCCCGATGTTCCCGCCGACCTGTTCGAGACGTGGGTGAACTGCTGGCGCGAGGACGCTCAATCTGAACTGGCCGCGTTGCTGGAGAACGAGGCGTTTCTCGACGCGCTTGGCTGGACGCCGCCCGGAGCCACGTGGCCGAGCGGCGACGACCGGCTGATGAGCGTCTGGCAGCAGTGCTGGGATTATGCCGGGCGTCTGCGACAGGCCGAGTCCATCGAGGACAGGCTGGCGGCGCTGGCCGGTCTGGCGGGCGCGATTGACCTGCGCGGCGGCTCGGTGAAAGCATGGGGCGATAAGGAAGTTCTCTCTCAGGCCAAAAGCGTTCTACGGGGCCTGCGCGACCGGTGCAGGGAGGTCCTTAACCAGATCGGCGAGCCGCCAGGTGAGGTCGACCGGCGGGCTGCCGCCCTCGTCCCGCTGTGGGTGCGGCTGGTGCGGCGCGTTCAGGAAGCCTACCGGGCGGCCAAACGCGCTGCGGCGCTGTTGGACTTCGACGATCTGGAAGTCATGACCCGCGACCTGCTGCGCGACAATCCCGATGTGCGGGCGCGTTATCGCAATGGCGAGTTCAAGCATATTTTGGTGGACGAGTTTCAGGATACCAACGCCGCGCAGTGGGAGATCATTCAGGCGCTGGCCGACCCCGCCGATCATGGACGCCTGTTCGTCGTCGGCGATGCGCGCCAGTCGATTTACGCTTTTCGAGGCGCGGATGTTAGCGTGTTCGAGCGTGTGCGCCGCCAGTTGGTGGAACTGGGCGGGCAAGAGGTGACGCTTTCCGATTCCTTCCGCACGCATCACACGCTGGTGGAGTGTTTCAACTGGCTGTTTGCCCGCGTGCTCACGCGCGATGACCGAAGCCCGGCGCGTGAATATCAGATCGCGCTTGGCGAACCGATGCGCGCCGCGCGTCAGGAAGCGCCCGAACCCGCGCCTGCGCTCGAACTGCTGCTCATCGACCGGGCGACGGCGAATGGCGAACAGCGCAGCACCGAGGAATGCCGCCGTCATGAGGCACGCGCGCTGGCAGCCCGCATTCGCGCGCTGGTCGAGCAGGAATGCCGCCGGGTTTTCGACAGGGAAACGCGCAGCCACCGGCCCATGCACTATGGCGATGTGGCGCTGCTGTTTCAATCGACCACGAACCTGACGCTTTATGAAGATGTTTTCAAAGCCGAGGGGCTTCCGTTCGTGACCATTGCCGGGCGGGGCTATTTTGACCGTCAGGAAGTCTGGGATCTGATCAACCTGCTGCACGCGCTCTATAACCCGTCGGACAATCTGGCGCTGGCGGCGGTGCTACGCTCGCCGCTTTTCGGCATCAGCGATGATGCCTTGTTTGGCCTGCGGCTGATTTCGGACACGTCCATGGGGCCTGTTCCGCTGTGGGACGCGCTAGGCCGCGCCGCGCATGGCGGGATTCCGGGCGTGAGCGGCGACGATCTGGCGCGGGTTGAATTCGCGGCGACATGTCTGGGCGAACTAAGCCGCATCGCCGGGCGCGTGACCATTGCCGAACTGCTGCGGCTGGCGCTGGACGAAACCGGCTATCTGGCGACGCTGACCGGCTTGCCAGACGGCGCGCGCCGGCGGCGAAACGTGGAAAAGCTGCTGGAAAAGGCGCTGACGAGCGGCAAGGTCACGCTGGGCGCGTTTTCTCAGTATCTGCGCGACCTGACGGCCAACGAAGCGCGTGAGGGCGAGGCGCTGCTGCAGGTCGATGGCGCGATGACGCTGATGACGGTTCATCGCAGTAAAGGGCTGGAATTTCCGGTCGTCGTGCTGGTCGATGCGTCGTGGAAGAAAACGGACAACGCCTCGCCGCTGCTCATCAACGATGGCGTTTACGGGCTGTGTTGTCAGGCGTTCGATCTGGAGACCGACAAGCTGACGCGCACTTATGTCCATCGCCGGGCCGAGGCGTTGCGGCAAAAACGTGAGGATGCCGAACGCCGTCGCCTGCTTTACGTGGCGGCGACGCGCGCGCAGGATTTGCTCATCATTGGCGGGCAAGTCGGCTGGTCGCAGGACGGTAACCTGAAGGCCGACGGCTGGCTGGGCTGGATTGCGGAGGCGTTCGGTCTGGACAGGCTGCCGCGCGAGGATGAAGCGGTGCTGACTTTGCCGTGGGGTACGGCGCGAGTGATGTTGTTGGGCGAGGAAGCGCGTAGCGCAGCCGATGGCGACGGGCGCGATACCAGCGCGTGGGATCACCCGGCCGTGCGGCAGGGCGCGGTGTTGCCCGGCGTGCCGCCTGCCAGCCCGCCGTTATTGCAACCGGCATTTCTGGGGCGCGAAGCGCAAACGCGCACGCTGACGGCGACGCAGATCGCCGACCTCGGAGCCATTGACCTGCCGGAAGAAGGGCCGCTTTACCGGCGGCGGCTCCGGCGCAGCCTGTTTTACGATGCCCCCGCGCGCATTGAGCAGGTGATCACGCCGACGCGACGCCTGTCGCCACAGGTCACCGGCACGATCGTGCATCGCGCCCTGCGCTGGTGGCGCTTTCCGACTGAGGAGGATGATCTGAGCGACCTGCTGCGCTCCTATGCATGGGAGGCGGGCATTATCGAGCCGGAGCAGCAGGAAGAGGCGGTTCGCCATGCGCGGCGGCTGCTACAAAAACTGATGGCCAGCGAGCTTTACGACTGGCTGAACGCCGCGCCGGTCGTACTGCGCGAAGTGCCGTTCGTGTACGACTCGGGCAGGAACACCGTCCACGGGGTGATTGACGTCATCTTCCAGCGCGCTGATGGCCGGTGGTGCGTCCTCGACTATAAAACCATCGTCCTGCCGGGCAGGCCGACGAGCGCCCAGATTGCCGCCCACGCCGAGCGCTATCATCTGCGAATGGGGATTTATGCGCTGGCGACGCGTGACCAACTCTGCCGGATGCTGGGATATGATATAATTCCAGAAGTTTTTCTTTACTACATTCATCACGGGGAAATCGTTGCTCTGCCCGAAAGCGCGTGGCAGGCGGCGCTATCCGACTTCGACCGGCAGATCAGCGAGTTGCTTGGAAAAGTGCCATGATTCGACGTATGGCAGGGCAATTGCCGGCCTGGGCGCGGCCCGAACATCCGGTGCTGCGCTACGAGCTGGGCAAGTCGAAACGGCTGTCCACGCGCGCGCGCCTTCTGCGGCTGGCCGCGATGGCGATCGGCGTAATTCTGCTCGGCGTGGCTGGGTACCTGATCGCGACCGGTCTGCTCACGCATCCGCCCGGCCAGAGCGTGACCGAATCGATTCATGCCGTGATGTTCTGGCCGCTGCTGGCCGTGCAATTTCTGACCGGCATCGCCGCATTGACGCTGACGGCCAGCACGGTTGCTGATGAGATACAGCGCCGGAACTGGGATAACCTGCGCTCGACGGCGCTGGGCGCGGAACTGGCGTTGCACGCGCGCTGGGCCGCGACCTTCTACAGGTTGCGCTATCTGCTGGGAGCCATTCTGCTGCTGCGGCTGGTGCTGGTCGGCGGCATCCTCTATGACCTGACGGCGTTTCAGGGGCGCTACCTCGATTTGTTGATGAACGGGATTGCGCCGGAGCTGCCTCTCGTCGCGGGCGTGCTGCTGCTGTCGCTATTGATGACGGGCGCGCTGATTGCGCCGGTGACGGCGGTCGGCTTCGATGGGGCGCTGGGGCTGCTGCTCTCGGTTGTCGTTCGCCAGCGCACCTACAGCATCCTACTTCAGGTGCTGGCGACCTTCATCCGGCTGGCGATTACCGCCGGCCTGCTCCATGCGATGACGCAGTTCATGCGCGGTGCGCTGGCCATCGACGGCGCTGCGTCGTGGTTGCTGGCAGCGGGATATGGCGGACTGGCGGACTGGGGCCTCGCGTTCCTCGATCTGGGCGTGTATGGAGAGCTATGGGTGATGGTGCCGTTTGGCATCATGCTCGGGCTGGCGCTGCTGTTGTTCGCGCTCTTCCAGGCCTTTCTCGCCGATCAGATGATCGCGCTGGCCGTGCGCTACTCCGAACGGCATGGCTAGGCAAGGCTGGTTGCAGACATCACCCGCTCTGGCTGGCGGCTACAACGCTTTCTCCGAAATGATATAGGACGCGGTGGCCGAATTGGTCGCCAGTGGCACATCATGGACGTTACAGATACGCAACAGCGTATTGATGTCCGGGTCGTGCGGGTGTTTGTCCAGCGGGTCGATAAAGAAGAAAACCGCCTCGATCTTGCCTTCCGCCACCTGCGCGGCAATCTGGGCGTCACCCCCAACCGGCCCCGACAGCATCAGATGGACATCCAGATTGCATTTCTCGCGTAATACCATGCCGGTCGTCCGTGTGGCAACCAGATCGTACTTCGACAACGTGTCGAAGTGCGTCTGCACGAAGGCGACCATATCGTCTTTTTTATTGTCGTGGGCGATTAACGCCAGCGTTTTTCGGTTTTCCATATCTTCTCCGCCTAATGGCCGCGGTTCAGGAACGCGGGCAGCAGGCCCGGCGCAGGAGGATAAATCCGCTTGAGGCGCTCGTTCAGGCGCACGGCGGCGGTGTAGTGTTCCTCCAGTTGGGCCATGATGGCTTCCCAGGAGTTGGATTCTACCGTGCGACGGGCGCTGATTGCCATGCGCCGGCGCAACTCCTCGTTGTCGCGCAGCATTCGGGCGGCATTGGCGAAGGCGCGCGGGTCTTCGGGGCATAGAAAGCCCGTAACGCCGTGGGTGACCAGATCGGTGATGCCGCCCTGATTGACGATCACACACGGCAGACCCGATGCCAGCGCTTCCTGCACGACCTGACCGAACGTCTCCTGCGTGCCGGTGAACATAAAAACATCGGCGCTGGCGTAAGCGTCGGCCAGTTCGTCGCCATACAGATAGCCGGTGAAGCAGACGCCGGTTCCGGCGAATTTTTCTTCGAGTTCGCCACGCAGCGGGCCATCGCCGACGATTGCCAGCGCCACGCCGGGCAGCCGCGCGACTTCGATCAGTAGGTCGACGCGCTTTTCGTTCGCAAGCCGGCCGACATACAGGCACAGCAGCGAGTCGGGATCGCGCCCGTTGAGCAGTCGGGCGCGCATTTCAGCCGATCGGCGTTCGGGCGTGAAGCGGCGGCTGTCGACGCCGCGCGCCCAGCGACGCACGCGCCGGTAGCCCCAGCTTCGCAACTGCTGAATGGTGAACTTTGATGGCGCCAGCGTGTAATGGCAACCATTGTGAATGAAGCGCAGCCAGTCTCGTGTGATGTGACTCAGAAAATTGAGGCCATAGGCTTCTGCGTATCCCGGCAGATCGGTCTGATAGTTAGCGACCACCGGGATGTTGTGCAGCCTGCCATACCACATGCCGCTGACGGACAGCAGCGCGGGGCTGAACATATGGATCAGATCGGGCTGGAAAACTTCCAGATGATGCATGATCGTCGGGTGGGGGATAGCGACACGCGATTCGGGCGCGACCGGGAGGCCGAATGACGGCAGCGCCACGACCTGGCTTTCGCCAATGTGCGAGGGCGCGTTGTCGGGCGCAAAGACGATCACCTCACGGCCTGTTAGCTGAAGCCAGCGCAGCGTTAGAAAGGCGCTTTTCGAAACGCCGTCAACCTTGGGTAAAAACGCTTCGGCGAAGATGGCGACGCGTTTGACGGGAGCGAGTGGCAGCGCCGGGTCTGGCGGTTCCAGAGCGACTTCATCACCAAAAACGCGAATTGCCTCAACAGTGTCAAACTGATCTGATGACTCGGCTAAACCGTGGGCAACCATGGTTTTCCTTACAGTGTTGGGCTGTGTTCAGGACGGAAACTGTCAAATCGCTATGCTTATCTTAATTAACACTACTCGAATCACAAAGTGGCGCGCAGGTGGCGGCTCAGAGTTAAGTACGCTTTCCGGCGACTGAAAGTCGCAAACCGGCGCATTTCACTTTTCTAATAACAGAATTTCAGATTAGTTGACGCCGCATGACAAAGGTTATGGCATAATTGGAAAAATGTTTGGACATGGAGTGTTTGATCATGGACGGTACGGTTTTATCTGTCCAGACAACGCCCTTTTTTTCCTGGCGCTGGCGCGTGCTGCTTCCCCTCTTCACGGTCATGCTGGTCGCCGCCATGGTCGGTATTTATCTGCTGGCCGGCGTTCCCGAGGCCGGCGTGTCCACCGGGGCGCGTTCATTCGCGCTGGAGGCGCGGGTGCAGCTCGTCCGCCTGTTGTTCGCGTCGATGGCGGGCGCGATCATCATTGTGGTTTTTCTGGCCGTCAACTGGCTGCTGTCGCGGGTCAACGCCATCACGCGGGTGGTCGAAGCGCTGGCTGCCGGGCAGGGGCATACTCGCACGGGCATGAAACCGACCGATGAGATCGGGCGGCTTGGCGCGGCGCTCGATTACTATGCCGACCGCGTGCAGGAACGGCACGACGCGCTGCGGGCCAGCCTGCGCCGCCAGCGCCGTGAAACCGAGCACCTGACCGCCGTTCTGGAGGCGCTGCCGGACGGCATCGTCGTACAGGACCTCGATGGTCGGGTCATGATGATGAATGACAAGGCGCGAGCGCTGCTCGGCTCGCAGAAAGCCTTTCACACCAGCGACCTGAATACGCTGACCGCGACCGTGACCGACATTCTCGGCCCAGCGCTGGCTCCGGGGCTTTACGCGCTGGGCGATCCCAAATGCGTAGAATGTGACGGGCGTATGCTGAGCGCTCAGGCCGCCGCTGTCATGTCGCTGGCAAACCAGCGCGTCGGCACGGTGCTGGTTCTGCGTGATATCACCGAGGACATTCGCCGCGAACGCGCGCGCGACGCCCTGATCGACAAACTGACCGCCGAAGTTCAGTCGCCCATCTCTGAGTTGGGGCGGTTAGCTGCCAATGAGCGGCGCCCTCTGGCGGCGTTTGCGCGCGAGATCACGCGCCACGCGGTTGCGCTCCAGAAGCTGCTGGTGGAAATGCGTGAGCTGACCGCCGACATCGACACGCGCGCGCTGTCTCAGGGCCAGCATCCGCTGCCGCTTGAGAATTTTGCGTGGGCGGTGGCCAACGAGTGGCGCAAGGTCGCTCAGGCGGCCAATATCACGATCAATGTTCGCATCGCCCACCGCGGGATGTACGTTCTGGGCGATGAGCGCCGTCTGCGCTGGGCAGTCGGCAACATCGTCGATAACGCCATCAAATATTCGCCGCCCGGCGGTTCGATTACGATCGAAGTCTCCGGCGAAAAAGGCGGTAATGCCTTCATGCGGGTGATCGACACCGGCGTCGGCATTGCGCCGGACGAACTGCCGCACGTCTTCACCCGCTTCTTCCGCGGCAATCCGGTCACTGAAGGCGGGCGCGCCATTCACGCGCCGGGAACGGGACAGGGCCTGACCATCGCGCGGCAGATCATCGAAGCGCACGGAGGGCGCGTCTATATCAAGAGCCAGCAGTTTGAAGGCACGACCGTTTTCATCATCCTGCCACTGACCGCGCCGGTCAGCATGGAAGTGCCACGCCTGTTCAATGAGGCTACCATCCGGGAAACCGAGAAACTGACTTCCGGCAGGGAAGCCAGCCCAACCCGGAACGCCAACTGACCTGACTGCCAGCAAAAACACCGGGGGCGGAACCCGCCTCCGGTGTTTTCATCTCTCGATACGTGCTGGTTACTCCAGCGACATCAGGTAGGCCACCAGATCGTTGATCTGTTCCTCGCTGTAAACGTCGCCGTAGTTCTGGGGCATCACGCCGGCGGGGAAGCCGTCGACCACATACGCGTCTGGCTCGACGATGGAGGTGTGCAGATATTCCACCGCGCTCTGATCCGGCACGCGCTCCTCTGCACGCTGCGCGATTCCGGCCAGACCGGGGCCAACCAGCGGATCGGCTGAATTCGTGTAGTGGCAGGTCGAGCAGGGGATGCCTCCGCCAGCGCCAGCCGTGAAGAGCTGCTCGCCAGCAGCCGGGTCGCCCTCGACGGCGGCGGTATCGGCTTCATCACCGGCAGTCACTTCGGGTTCTTCGGTAGGTTCTGGCGTGACGGTCGGCGGCAAAGGTGTCGCGGTGGGTTCGGGTGTGCTGGTCGGCGGCAAGGGTGTCGCGGTGGGCGCGGGCGTTTCGGTCGGTGGCAAAGGCGTCGCGGTGGGTTCGACCTCAACCGTTTCGACTGCCGTCGGTTCAACGGCGACTTCGGTCGGCTCGGCGACGGTATCAGCTTCTTCGGTTTCCCATACTGGCGTGGCGATGGTTCCACATGCCGCCAGCACCAGAGCGCATGCAAGCAAAATGAAACGGAGTGACTTGCCGGTCATGATTCACCTTCTCTAAGGATGGCCGTTTTTGTGAACGAGAGAACAAAGCGCGCGAAGTATAACGCGGAGACAGCGACAGCGGCAAACAGCCAGCTCGACCTCGCGTCTTTATAATGATTGAAATAATGTTGTTCTGTCAAGCTTGGCCTAGAACCCGGTTGTTTCGGGGCGGCGGTAGTGAATCAAGCGCTGCAACGCTTTCAGTTCATAGGGCCAGCGGTAAAATTCGAGCCTGTAGCGCCAGCCGCTCAGCGCGCGCAGCAGGTCGCGCATCCGGCCGGTCAGCCGCATATCGGTCACTGTCGGGTAGTAGGCATTAATCACCGCCTCGAAGTCGCGTACTCGTCGCCGCGTCGTGTCTTTGAACCACGGCGTGCGCGGATCGCGGCGCATCGAGAATCGCGCCCATTCGTCGCTGGCCCACTCGTCCAGTGTTTCGGGGAAGCGAAAGCCCAGCCGGCGGGCCTCGTCGAGTAGGATACTGCCTTCCTGTGGCACGGGAGTATAGATGTAAAGCACCAGTTCGGTGGCGGGATTGATCTGTTTCAGCCGGCGGATAAAGCGGATGGTCGCTTCGATGTCTGCTTCGGGATCGGGCGGGTTGCCGAGCACGAACGAAAGCTCTGGCACGATACCGTAATGCTTCATGCGCTCGACCAGCGCCAGCGTCACGTTCGTGCCTGACCGGCCGCCTTTGTTCATGCGTTTGAGCGTTTCGTCGTCCCCGCTTTCCGCGCCCATAAAGATCATCTTGACGCCGCTGCGGCGCATGCTTTCCCACGTGGCGTCGCTGTAACCCATCAGCGTGTCGACGCGGCCCAGCGCCCACCAGCGAATGCCGCGCCCGGCGATCCGTTCCGAAAACTCCGCGGTGCGGTCTTCGCTGACAAAGAAGTCCATGTCGTGAAATTCGAGCGCGTCGATTTGCCAGCGATCCTGTAAATAGCCGACGATGCTGGCGACCCGCTCGGCGCTTTCCGGAATCCAGCGGCGTTTTGACAGCGCGACGACGGCGCAGAAATTACAGGCGAACGGGCAACCAAAGCTGGAATTATGCGACAGAACGCGGTCCCCCAGATAGCTTCGCCCGATGTAGCGCGACACGTCGATACGGTCGTACGGGTACCACGGCAGATTGTCGAGCGGAACGAGCGGAGCGCGCGGGTTCACGCGGATCGTGCCGTTGTCGTTGTAACCGAGCGCCGGCACGTCTTCCAGTGCGCCGCCGGTGTACAGCGTATCGACCAGCCGGCGAAAGGGGACTTCGCCCTGACCCTGAATGACGTAATCGACATAGCCGCTGCGGAGAATGACTTCATGATGCTGGGTGGGGAAGTAGCCGCCCCACAGAATGGCGAGGTCCGGCAGGGCCGCTTTGACCTGTTTGCATACCGGCGCGGCCTGTCGTAGTTGTGGCCCCGGCATGACGGTGCAGGCCAACAGTTTCGCGCCGGTCGCCCGCGCCCGCTCGATGATATGGCTTGCCGGGTCGGCAATCAGATTGCCGTCGATGAACTCCACGTCGTAGTCATCCGCGATGACTGCTGCCACGGCCAGCAGCGAGAGGGGCAGGCGTTGTTTTCCGGGCGACGTGCTGGTGGGATTGTAAAGCAGGACCGTCGGGCGCATGCATGACCTCCGGCTTTGACGTCGGCGGGCAGGTGTTCCTATTGTTATTGATTCTTCAGAGCAGGTGCAACCCGTTCGCGGCATTTTGATGCTCGTCTCGCTTCGCCACTGGCGGCTGGTGAAGCGGATGCGTAGAATGGGGCAACTCGGTTGGCCGGACCACAGATGCCGGCCTGTTTTGTGGACATCGTATGATTCGAATTTCCCCCCGCGCAACGGCAGCCGTCCTGTCGCTGGCCGGTGCAGTGTGTGTGATTGCCGGCCTCTTTCGCGTTCAGATCGTTGAGTGGGTTCACGCGCGCCTGCCGTTTACGCTTGAGATAGACCGTCTGCTTTTTGTCGGGCTGGAAGGCAGCCTGTTTGCGTGGTACGCCTCCGCGATCTTTCTGGCTCTCGCCGCCGGGCTGGTCCTGACCCTGTTGCCTGTCGTCGCGCGCCCGGAAGCGACGGGCCGTCGCTTCTCGGCGGGGCTGGTCGCTCTGGCAGGCGTGCTTGCAGCCGATCTTGCGACCCATTTCCATACCCGGTTCTTCGATCTGTGGAACGAACTGGCAGGCGACGGCGCGCTTTGGATCGCGGCGCTGGCCGTGTTAGCGGCCCTTCTGTTGCTGCTGCGCGGGCTTTACGTTCGTCGCCAGGAAACACCGCTTTTGGGTCTGACCGTCTTTCAGGCAGGCTGGATACTGGTCTTTGGCGGTTATCTTTGGAACATCCTCGCTTACGACGAACGCGCCAGTTTGCTGCATGCTCTCGTCCCGTCAGTGCTGAAAGCTCTGGGCGGGATCGTGCTGCTCTACGCATTGCTTGCCTGGAATGCCGGCCAGCGGCGCGCCGTTGAAATCCGCTTTCACCATGCCAGAAGCGTGACGTTGACTTTTCTCGGTCTGGTAGCCGTCTTTGTGCTGGCAACGCTGGTGCTGCGCGTACTCGAACTGACGACAGACCCGCTGCGCTATGATCCGTATCGCTTCCTCAATCTGCTCGACACCGGGCAGGAAGCGACTATTCCGACTTTCTTCCAGTCTGGCCTGCTCCTGCTGAGTTCGGCGCTGCTGGCGCTGATTGCCGCCGGATACCGCCGCGATGGAGCGCCGGGTGTGCGCCACTGGAACGGTCTGGCAGCGATTTTTCTCTTCATGTCGCTGGACGAAGGCGTGGGGCTGCACGAGCAACTGATCGTGCCGATGCGCGCCGTACTGACGAAGCTCTCGCTGGATGCTTCAGGCTTTCTCTATTTCGCATGGGTCATTCCGGCGGTCTTTGCGCTGGCGTTGCTGCTGATGATCTACTTGCCGTTTTTGCGCCGCCTGCCGCAGGGTACGGCGCGCTGGTTCATCGCCTGTGCGCTCCTGTATGTCGGCGGGGCTGTCGGCATGGAGCTTCCCGGTGGCTACGTGACGAGCAACTTCGGCAGTGACAACGCGCTGAAGCATGTTCTGGAAACGGTGGAAGAACTGATGGAAATGCTGGCCATCGTTGGTTTTGTCTACGCGCTGATGGAGCATGGGCGGCGTTATATCGGCTCCGTGACGCTTGTGGCAGGTCACCGCTCTGTGGAGCCTGCGCCGCCGCTCGAAGCGACGCGCGAACCCGCGCCTACCGAGGGAGCAAACTGAGGATGCCCATGCGGACTTTATACGAGACTCGCCTCGACGCCGGTTGGCAGTGCGAGGAGCGCGACGGTGCTCTGGTCTGCCGGGCGGCTTTCTGGCTCGATCCGCTTGATGTCTGCGCTCGCTATCTACTGCACGTCGAGGGCGCTGAACGCGCCTATCGTCTTGTTCTACGCGGTCTCGCGGTCGATGGGCACGTGGGAGACCTGTTGCTGGACGTGACCGAACACGTCATGCTGGAGGATAACACGCTGGAAATGATGTGGTCCGGGACCAGCCTCTCGGCGAACCCGCCGCTGCAAGCGCTCACACTGCGGGCCGTGCCCTGCGAGGAAGCGGACGCAGGTCTTTAAAGGAGCGCCCGTTGTGAATTGACGGCGTTTCCGCGGGCCGATACAATACGCTTACCACCATCAGAAAAATTGGGCAGTTGAACGGCTTATGAAATATCACATCTGGACACTTGGGTGCCAAATGAACACGGCGGATTCGCAGCGGCTGGCATCCGAACTGGAGCGCCTTGGCCACCGCGCCGCCGATACGCCCGACGAAGCCGACATTTACGTTGTCAATACCTGTGTCGTGCGTCAGAGCGCCGAAGACAAGGCTTTCGGGCGTTTGTCCGAACTGGCACAGATCAAGAAGGAACAGCCCAACAAGATCATCGGCGTGATGGGCTGCATGGTCGGCGTGCGCGACTCGCTTGCTTTGCGAAAGCGCCTGCCATACGTCGACGTCTTTTTGCCGCCGTCCGAACCGCAGCCGATGGTGGACTTTCTGCGTTCCCGCATGACCGAGGACGAAGTGCTGGCCCGCGAGCAGGCGGAGCGCGAGCAGCGCGACCAGATTCAGGATGGCGACCTGATCCTGCCGGAGCGCGAACTGGGGAATCTAGTCAGCGCGCATGTGCCGGTCGTCTATGGTTGCTCTCACGCCTGCACGTTCTGCATTATTCCGTTCCGGCGCGGCGTCGAACGCAGCCGCAGCGTTGGGGAAATCGTCGGCCATGTCCGCAGTCTCGCGCGGCAGGGCGTCAAGGAAGTTACGCTGCTGGGCCAGATCGTTGACCGATACGGCAAGGACATTCCGGATGGCCCCGACTTGGCGGATCTGCTGCGAATTGTGCACAACGTCGCCGAGGAAACCGGGCTGGAGCGCATCCGCTTTCTGACGAGCCACCCGAACTGGATGACCGACAAGCTGCTGGAAACCGTGGCCGAGCTGCCGCGCGTCATGCCACAGATTGAAGTGCCGGTTCAGGCGGGCGACGACGAAGTGCTGGAACGTATGAAGCGCGGCTATACCGTCGAACAGTATCGCCGTCTGGTCGAGAAGATTCGCCGCACGATCCCGGATGTCGCCGTTCATACGGATATCATTGTCGGTTTCTGCGGCGAGACCGAGGCTCAGTTCCAGAATACCTATGACCTGCTGGCCGATCTCAAACTCGACAAGGTGCATCTGGCTCGCTACAGCCCGCGCCCGCACACCGTCAGCGCCCGGCGTATGAAAGACGACGTGCCGGAGGAAGAGAAGCGTCGCCGCTTCGCGCTGCTTGAAGAACTACAGGCGCGGATACTGGCTGAACTCAACAGTCGCAGTCTGGGCAAGACCGTGCAGGTGCTGGTGGAAGACAAGCACAAGGGCAAGTGGCGCGGGCGCACGCCGCAGAACAAGCTCGTTTTCTTCGAGGATAGCGGCGACTGGCGCGGCAAGCTGGTGGATGTGGAAATCGTCTGGACCGGCCCGTGGAGCATGCAGGGCCGCCTGCCGTCGGCGGAAGCGCGGCCCGACGAACCGCTAGTGGTGATGGCCGGTTAGCCTGGAAACCTGTCGTGAGTTCACAAGGGTGGCGTGCTGTGGGCATGCCGCCCTTTTTATTTCAGCGCATATCCCCTTTGCAAAGCGTTTGACGCCATCTCTGTATTCGGCTTAATCGTTCAGTGTGAAAGCGCTCGTCCGGCGTGGTGAGGGGTTGCGGGGCGGCGTGACGCATCCGGCTCAGGTTTTCACTCCGGGCCGGTTTCGCGCATAGAGCAGTGTCATCTCGATCAATGGAGTGGAGCAGGTTGTGATCCAACGAGACTATATTGAGATTCGCGGAGCGCGGGAAAACAATCTGAAAAACGTCACGCTACGCATTCCCCGGCACAAAATCACCATCTTCACCGGCGTATCCGGGTCCGGCAAATCGTCGATTGTGTTCGATACGATTGCTACCGAAGCGCGCAGGCAGCTCAACGAAACCTTCAGTACGTTCATTCGCAACTTTCTGCCACGTTATGCCCAGCCCGATGTTGATGCCATCGAAAACCTGAACATGGCGATTGTCGTCGATCAGAAACGGCTGGGCGGCGGCTCACACTCAACGGTCGGCACGGTTACGGACATTTACTCAGTGCTGCGGCTGCTTTTTTCCCGTGTTGGCCAGCCTTACATCGGCCCATCCTATGCCTTCTCATTCAACGAACCGCAGGGCATGTGTCCCGAATGCAATGGCGTCGGGCGCAAGATCGGCGTCGATCTGGAGCGATTTCTGGATACTTCAAAATCGCTCAATGAAGGGGCGATTTTGTTTCCCGATTACGCGGTCGATAGCTGGGACTGGACAATCTGCACCCAGTCAGGACTGTTCGATAACGACAAGCCACTGGCCGACTACAGCGACGAGGAGATGGAGCGTCTGCTCTATGGCAAGCCGCATAAGTTCAGGGCGAACCTTGGCAGTAAACCCTTTAACCTGACTTTTGAGGGCGTCATTGCCAAGTTCACGCGCAAGTACATCATGCGCGATGTTAAAACCCTGTCCGAACGCACGCAGAAGCTGGTCGCGCCATTTATGACCTATGGCCCGTGTCCGCTATGCAAAGGCGCGCGTCTGAACCAGGCGGCGCTAAGCTGCCGGATCAACGGCCTCAACATCGCGGAAATGGCTGCGATGGAAGTTGGCGAGTTGATCGAGGTCATCCGGCAGATTGAAGACCCGGTGGCAGCGCCGATGGTGGCCATGCTGACCGAGCGTCTGCAGCATATGATCGACATCGGCCTGGAATATCTGAGCCTCAACCGCGAAACGGACACGCTCTCCGGCGGCGAGTCGCAGCGCATCAAGATGGTGAAGCATCTCAGCAGCAGTCTGGTGGATGTCCTCTACATCTTTGACGAGCCGACAATCGGGTTGCACCCGCGCGATGTTCACCGCCTGACCGGGTTATTGCAGAAGCTGCGTGACAAGGGCAACACCGTTCTCGTCGTCGAACACGATCCCGACGTTATCAAAATTGCGGATCACATTGTCGATGTCGGCCCGCTGGCCGGCCAGCAGGGCGGGCGGATCGTCTTTGAAGGGCCATATCACGAGCTGCTGCGCGCGGACACGCTGACGGCCAGACACCTGAAGAACGGCATGCCACTCAAAGAGACCTATCGCCAGCCCGGCGGCTGGCTGACCATCAGGAACGCCTGTGTCAATAACCTCAAGAATCTGACGGTCAATATCCCAACCGGCGTCCTGACCGTCGTCACTGGCGTCGCCGGGTCGGGCAAAAGCTCGCTCATTCATCAGGTCTTTCTGCGCCAGCACCCCGACGCCGTCGTCATCGACCAGTCCGCCGTCGGAACGTCGATACGCTCCAACCCGGCGACCTATACCGGCGTCATGGATGAAGTGCGAAAGGTCTTTGCCAGAGCCAACAACGTCAGCCCATCGCTATTTAGCTTCAATTCCAAAGGCGCGTGCGAGAACTGTCAAGGGCTTGGCTTCGTTTACATCGATCTTGGCTTTCTGGACGGCGTTCGAACGCCCTGCGAAGTCTGTGGCGGCAAGCGGTTCAAGGAAGAGGTTCTGGCCTACACCTATGAGGGCAAATCTATCAGCGATGTGCTGGCCATGAGCGTGGGCGAGGCGCTTGCCTTCTTTCCGCAAAAGGAGATTCGCCGCCGGTTGCAGGCCATGAACGATACCGGGCTGGATTACCTGACGCTGGGCCAGCCGCTAAGCACGTTGTCCGGCGGCGAGTGCCAGCGGATCAAACTGGCGACCGAACTGCATAAGAAAGGCAGCGTCTACGTGATGGACGAGCCGACCACCGGCCTGCATATGTCGGATATCGGTCGCCTGCTCGATATCATGAACCGGGTGGTCGACGCCGGCAATACCCTGATCGTCATCGAACACAACCTGAACGTCATCAGAAACGCCGACTGGATCATCGACATGGGGCCGGAAGGCGGGCATAAGGGGGGCAGGGTCGTGTTCGAAGGTACGCCCCGACAACTGCTCGATGCTCACCACTCGATCACAAGCGCCTATCTGCTCCACTGAGCTATCGCTATCCTTCCATTTACTCCACAAACCGTTTCCAAACCAACGGGCAGCGTTCTCCGGGGCGGGTGCTGCCCGTTTTCATGTTTCAGGTGGCCCATGTTCCCTTAAGGTGTGTTTCCTTAAGTTGGGAAGGCATTTGTTTTCGCGTATACTTGTAAAGCCTCGGCATAGTCACAGGCCACCCCGTACAGTCACCCTATGACTGAACTGGCTCACGCACCGAATTGGAGGACCGGGCACAATGCCACCTGAGAAGAGCGGATATTATTATCCCAACAAGTTTGCCCGCATCTTCATCGAGGCGATGGAAGATGTCATGGGCAAGAACGGCCTTAACGCCGTGCTTAACTTGGCGGGATTACAGCAGTACGTCGATAATTACCCTCCCGATAATCTCGAAAAAGGGTTTGATTTCGCCGAGTTTACCGCCCTCAACGTGGCGCTGGAAGACATGTATGGCCCCCGTGGCGGGCGTGGGTTGGCGCTGCGTGCGGGCCGGGCGACATTCGCGCAGGCGCTACGTTCGTTCGGCGCGCTCGCTGGCGTGGGCGATCTGGCATTCAAGGTGCTGCCGCTGAACGCCAAGCTGCGCGTCGGTATCCCCGCCATGGCCAACATCTTCTCGCAGTTTTCGGATCAGATTTCCAACGTCTATGACGACGGACCGGATCGAATCATCTACACGCTGGAGCGCTGTCCAATGTGCTGGAACCGCAAGGCGGATCGCCCGGTCTGCTACGCGGGGCAAGGGCTGTTGCAGGAAGGGCTGGGCTGGGTTTCCGGCGGCCACGAGTTCAAGATCGACATGGCGACCTGCATCGCCAAGGGCGATGACATGGGCCGGTACGTGATTTACAAAGAGCCGATCAGTTAGGTGACTGGGATAGCCAAAGCCGCTTGTGGCTTGAGGGGCGAGCCTGTTTTCCACAGAGGCAGGTTCGCCCGTTTTGTTACACGTGGCTGCCGGGCGCGGGATCAATTGCCGCTGGTTGGGCGTAATGTTAAAATAGTTACGCTGAAAACTAAGCTGAACCCGTGAAGGATTCCATTATGCATCCTATCCGAGGGCTGGTGCTGTGCCTCGCGGTTCTTGCGCTTGCTGCCTGCAATCTCTCCGCGGAACCCGACCGGGTTGAGCCGCTGGTGACGGCGACCGGCATCGCGAGTGGCAAGCCGATCGTCAACATCACGTCTCCCGCGAATAACACTGAAGTCGTCATCAACGAGCGGACTCTCATCAGCGCCACTGCGACAGACACGGTCGGCGTGCAGCGTGTACAGTTGCTGGCCAACGGACAGATCGTCAAGACCGTTTCATCCGAAGCGCCGTCGGGCGATACGTCGCTCAGCGTGGTGCTGGATTACACGCCGCGCCAGCTTGGCGAGGTCAACCTCGCGGTGGTCGCCTATCGTGGCGCGGTCGCAAGCGATCCTGCGCCGCTGACGCTGATCGTGCGCGAACAGCAACAGCAGGTCACGGCTACCGCTGTGCAGGCGACCAACGTGCCACAGATCAACCCGAACGACCCGACCTGCCGCATTATGACCAACGTCGGGCTGAACCTGCGTAGCGGGCCGAGCACCAATTACAACGTCATCACGGTTCTGCGCGCGGGCACGGTGGCGCCGATTGTAGGCCGGATTGGGACCAACGAGTGGTGGCAGGTGCGTGTGAACACGACGATTGGCTGGGTTTCGGCAGCCTACACGACGGTTTACGGCAACTGCGCCGGTATTCCGATTGTCGTCCCGCCGCCGTCGCCTACCAGTCCGGTCACGAATACGCCGCCGCCGACCTTCACGCCGACGCCTTCCGCGACGCCGCCGCCGACGGCCACGCCCGGCCTACCCGATCTGGTCATCAGCGCCATTTCCGGGCCGCAGGAATTGACGCTCAGCGGTGGCGCGGGCGAGGTGGTTGGCGAATATGCGGTGACGCTCACCAACACGGGCGACGCGATTACGACGCAGTTCAACAACGTCGTCGTCAAGACGCCGGGCAATGTGGAAATCCCGCTTGGCGTCGTCGGCAGTCTGGGGCGCAACCAGAGCATCCTGCTGACCGTCGAAGTCACGTTCGACCAGCCGGGCGACTATCTGCTTCAGATACGCGCCGATTCGGACGCGAACATTGCCGAGTTGAGCGAGGTCAACAATACCGCCGTCTACGATGTCACCATCCTTGCCGGCCCGTGACGCCGCCGGCTTTCACGCATTTGGGGAGGCGCGGGCGCGTGCCTCCCGGTTACCGTCTCACGAGTTGATCGACAGGGGATATGAACCGCCTTAGCGAATCGCGGCTTTTCCAACGATTCTGGGACATTGCCGGTGCTGCCAGCATCCGCATCAAAGTTCTGGGAATCGTTCTGGGCGTCATTTTTCTGCTCGGTTTTTTCATCACCCTGCAACTTCGCGGCGCGCTCTGGTCCACGCTGGAACACGAACTGGTCCATCAGGGAGATGCCATTGCCCTGACGGTTGCCCAGCAGACGGCGCTGATGGCCCGATCAGACAACCGCGAACTGATGGCGCATCTTATCGAGGAATACCGGCTGCATTATTCCGATGCCAATCACAATACGATCGTCGACTACATCGTCATCGTCGATAACGCCGGCAACACGGTAGTGGAGACCTACGCGCCCTATGTCGACGCGCAGGCGCTGGCAGAATCTCCATATCACGCTAGCCCGGGGCAGGTTATCCAGCTTACATTTCCGTGGGGCGGCGTGCTGGAACACGCGACGCCGCTGAACAATGAACTTGTATTGCGCCTCGGCTTATCCGAGCAGAATATCCTGAACACGGTCAATACCGTGACGATCCAGATCGTGTCGATCACGCTGGTCATGGTCGGCATTGGTCTGGTCGCGGCCTTCTTCCTGACCTGGATTCTGACGAAGCCCATCCTGAGTCTGGTTGACGCGACCAAGGCGGTCGCCGCGGGCGATTTTTCGCAGCGCGTGCCACGGTGGGCCAACGATGAGATCGGCGAGCTGGCCTCGGCGTTCAACGTGATGACCAGCGCGCTGGAACAGGCCGACCGCGAGCGAGGCGAACGGGAAGCGCTGCGCGAGAAATACATTCGCGGCGTTATTCAGGCGCAGGAAGAAGAGCGTAAGCGCATTGCCCGCGAACTCCACGATAGCACCAGCCAGTCGCTGACGTCGCTGCTGGTCGGGCTGACGGCGCTCGAAAACAGCTCCGAGTCGCCAGCGCAGACAGCCCAGATCAAGGACATCCGGCAGGTGGTTTCCGCGACGCTCGAAGAAGTCCATTCGCTGGCCTGGCAGCTTCGCCCAAGCGTGCTCGACGATCATGGCCTGCTGGAAGCGCTGCACAGATACATCAGCGACTATCAGAGGCGGCACAATATTCAGGTAGACTTCGTTGAGCACGGGCTGGATGAACGGTTGCCGCTGGCGCTCGAAACCGGCATTTACCGCATGGTTCAGGAGGGCCTGACCAATATCGCCCGCCATGCGAAGGCGCAGAACGCCAGCGTGTTGATCGAGCGGCGCAACGGCAAACTTCGGGTGATCATCGAAGATGACGGGCGTGGTTTTGACCCATCGGTTGTCCCTACCGGAGAGCACAATCTCGGTTTGCAGGGCATACGTGAACGAGCGCAGCTTTTTGGCGGCAAACTCACCATCGAGTCGGCTCCCGGGCAGGGGGCCAGCCTGTTTATCGAGATTCCGCTGGAAGCCGATATGGAGCCTATGCAGTTGGAGCAAGGGCTGTGAGCGAAACGAAACGTATCTTACTCGCGGACGATCACGCGATTCTGCGTTCAGGTCTACGGCTGTTGATCGAGGGACAGCCCGGGCTTGAAGTCGTTGGCGAGGCCGGCGACGGGCAGGAGGCGCTGGAGAAGGCCCGGACGCTGAAGCCAGACCTGATCCTTCTCGACCTCAATATGCCGGGGCTGGATGGGTTGGCAGCGCTGCCGCAAATACGCGAGCAGTCGCCCGATAGCCGCGTGCTCATCCTGACGATGCACGACGATGTCAGCTATCTTCAGCAGGCGTTGAACGCCGGGGCGTCGGGCTATGTCCTCAAGCGAGCGGTGGACAGCGAACTGCTGCTGGCGATCGAGACCGTGCTGCGCGGCGAAACCTACGTCCATTCGGCAATGACGCAGAAGCTGTTGCAGAAAATGACGTCCGAGCAGTCGGCGGCGAAGGATGCGCCCGACCCCTGGGACACGCTGTCTGAGCGCGAGCGCGATGTTTTGCGGCTGGTTGCTCTGGGGAACACCAATCAGGAAATCGCCGACGAGCTTTTTCTGAGTGTCAAGACGGTCGAAACCTACCGCGCCCGCGGTATGGAAAAGCTCGGTTTGCAGACCCGCGCCCAGTTGGTCAAGTCGGCGCTAAAACGCGGCCTGCTCGACTGAACTGCGCCCCAACTCCCACTACTGAGCGCTGAAAGGCGCGCTTTCGCGAAGCGTAGCCAGAATATGCTGTCAGGGTTTTCCCGACAGAAATTGCGACCTTTTCCCGACACGACCATCGGGTTTTGCCTGCTACAACCCGGCTCCGTTCTCGCCTACCATAGAGGCATAAAGTAACCCGTAACCGGAAAACAGGAGCAAAACACTCATGGCTAGCATTCTTTCCAAGGAATCCAACGTTGTTCAGGACCCGCCCTTTGCCCGGATTCTGTTCAGCGATACGCGTTTCGCCATTGTCTGGACCATCATTCGCATTTTCGTCGGCTGGCAGTGGCTCAGCGCCGGGTTGGGCAAGCTCTCGAATCCGGCATGGATGCAGACCGGTGAGGCGCTGAAAGGCTTCTGGGCCAGCGCAGTGGTCGTTCCCGAAACCGGCAAGGCCCCCATCGCCTTCGACTGGTATCGCAGCTTCCTGCAGGGCATGCTCGACGCGGGCGCGTATACCTGGTTCGCGCCGCTTATCGCGGTCGGTGAAGTGTTGGTCGGCGTGGCTCTGATCATCGGCGCGTTCGTTGGTATTGCGGCCTTCTTCGCGGCGTTCATGAACTGGAACTTCATCATGGCGGGCACGGCGAGCACCAACGGCCTGCTGCTGGTTCTGGCGATCCTGCTGATCCTGGCGTGGAAGACGGCGGGCCACTACGGTGCAGACTACTTCCTCCTTCGCCTGCTGGGTACGCCGTGGGGCAGAAAGTCGGCGGAGCAAAACGAACTGGTCGCGGTGCGGGCCTAGTCCACAAAGCTGGTTAGCAGACGTGTTGGAAAGGCCGGGGGAGACAGTACGGAGGACGGTGTAACGGAATATTCTTCCCCGGCCAACCCAAATCGCAGCTCAGTAATGTAAGCAAGGTGTATCGGAAACGTACTGGAACGGAAACGGCGGCTCGAAAACGGGCCGCCGTTTCGTTTCCGGCAGCGGCGGGCGGGCTTCGGGCCTGATTGACTCGCTTTCGGGCGCGGGATAGAATGACGGCATGACGATGCACGTGCTCATCATCAACCCGCAGCTCGCGTTTACGGTTGCGCTCAAACAGGCGCTTGAGCGGACGGGTTCATATGTCGTGCATCCGTTCACCTCTCCCGACGCCGCCCTCGAATATCTCAGGAACAACCCGCAGGATGTCGCGCTGGTGCGGGCCGATGTCACTACGGATTCCGGGCTGGCGCTGATCCGCGCCGTTCGCGGCATCCAGCCCGATCTGCCGCTGATTGTCAGCCCCGACCAGCCGGAGGCCGTGCTCGACTCGTTGCTATTGCAGGCCGGCATTGACGAGCCGTTCCAGGCCCGCGAACTTATCCCGCTGCTGAACCGTGCAGCGGATGCGCGTGACGCGCTGGCCAAAGCGGTCGCAGAAGGACGCGGGCAGAGCGGGCCGCCTGCCGGGGAAGACGTCGAAGCGACTGTCAACACCGACCGGTTTAACGGCGATGAGAACGCCGGGCCTGCCGCTACGCCGCTCGACACGGTGCTTGAAGAAATCGACGAAGCCGATATTTTCGATCTCGATCTCGATGCCATTCAGGCGGCAGCCGCCAGCAGCATGGACGACGTGGAGCTGCCTGAAGCGCAGACCGGGCGGTCGCAGGCGCTGATTGATTTCATGCTGCCGGACGACGTGGAAGCGCGCGCGCCTCATGAAAGCAGCCGCCGCTTTCGCCAACTGGCCGACGAAGAACCGCCGCTGCCCGATCTTGAGGAGAACGGCACGGTCAGCGATCTACTCAGCGGAGTCACCGATCCGGAATTTCTGGATGTCCTCGCATTGCTGAACGCCGAGGAGACGCCGCCGGAAGGCCAGCCGGCGACGCTCAGCGACGAGGAACTGCAACAGGTACTGGATGCGTTTTACAGTGACGAGGACGATTCGCCGCCCGGTGCGGTGGACGATGCCGGCGGCGATGCGGAGGACCTGCCGCCTGACGATGACGACCACTCGCCGGCCCGCGTGATTCTTGAAACCGCGCTGGATGAATCGACTCCCCCGGAGGAATTCTCGCTAGATGAGTTGATCGCCAGCATCGAACGCCGGCTTCCGGAAAATCGCCCGAATGTCCAGCCGTTACCATCGTGGCTGCGCGAAACCCAGCCACTGGTCGCCGAGCCTGATTTTCTGCCTGAGGAACCGGCGAAAGTCCTGCCGGTTGACTTCACCGGCGATTTGTACGATCAGACGACGCGGCCATCGGGCCAGCAGCACGTCGAAACACGCGGTGGCGAACTGGAGACCGAAATGGTCGACTTCTTCTCCAGCGTACAGCCGCCCGCGTCCGACCTGCTGGAGACGATTGAGGAAGCGGAGCGCATCGCTGACGACACGCCTTTCGATCACGGGCCGGTGATCAACCTGCCGGAGGACGTGGACGCAACAGTCGAACCGCTGTTGCTGGAGAAGTTTGCTGGAGCGTTTTCGGACACGCGCGAAGTCGAGGTCGTTAGCGACGCGCCCGAAGTTGACGAGCCGGTGGAGTTGCCTGAAGCATGGCCGGAAGAACTGACGGTTGACGAGGCGGAGGCCGTTTTCGAGGACTTGGAAGCGGTTGCTCAGGCCGGGGCGGAAAACGACTTCGAGCCTGAACCGGCAGCCGCAGACGCCGGACAGGAGCCGGAACTACAGCCGGACGCGCCCGCATTCGGGGACACAGCGGAGCCGCCGTCGTTGCCGGAGGAAGACTCGGCTTGGACGGGAGAACGGTTGCCGCCGCTGTTGCCTCGTGAGGAAAGCCAGTTTGAATCGGCGCTGTTCGACACGACTTTCGATCGTCTAGCGGCTTTCGATTTTCCCGACGCTGAGATTTTGCAACTTCAGCCCGATCTGGGCGCGCGCCCGCTTGACGACCCGCGCATCGCTCAGGCCGCCCTCAGCCTGACTCACGCCTCGCTCGAATCGACGGCGGAGGCGACGTTGCTCACGCGCAACGGCGAGATTGTCGCCTTTGCCGGAAACCTGACGCGCGAGGAACTGGAAGAACTGCGAAAGAGCATCGCCGACGACTGGGATACGAGCGTCGAAAAGGCGCGGCTGCGCTTCTTCACGCTGGAAAGCAGCGGCCGGGAATGTATGCTCTATTCGCGCCATACGGAAGACGATCTGGTGCTGTCGATGCTGTTCTACGGCACGACGAAGCTGAAAGACATTCGCCGTCAGGGCGAACGTCTGCTCCGGGCGCTGCGCTCCGTGCCGGAACCTGCGGCTGACGAGGCTCCGCCGCCCGTGTCCGAGCTGGTCGTCCCCGTCGTAACCAGCGAACCTCCCAGCCCTGGCCCGCTGACTCCTTACACGGTCGTCTGGGTGCTGGCCGATCCCAACGCGCAACTTGCCGAGCCGGTGGCGCGGGCGCTGGTTGCCGGCCTGACGACGCAGCTTGGCGAGCTTGGCTGGGTGGTTCACGAGGTGCGCGCCGAGTATGAGTTTGTGATGGTCTACGCCGACATGCCGGCGGAGCAGCCACAGGACGAACTGGTCGACGACCTTAAGCGGCGGGCTGCCGCGATTGCCAGCGCAGTCGATACCTCTCTTGTCCCCGACACGCTCTGGGCGGATGGTTATCTGTTGGTCGCTCCGGGGCGCGAATTGCAGCTTGAGGACATCCAGTCGTTTATCGAATTCGAGCGCATGTAGCGTCCTTTCCGGGGCGGACGTGCGCGCAGCGCAGGGCGTGGTATAATTGTTTCGCCCAAATGTTCGCATTTTTCTTCTCAGGAAACGCGCATGGCTCCTCGCCCATTGCTCTATTTGCTTGACGGACACTCGCTTGCCTATCGCCACCACTTTGCCTACATCAACAACCCGCTGATGACCAGCGCCGGCGAGCCAACAAGCGCCATCTTTGGCTTTTCGCGCGCCCTGATGGATATCCTGCAAAAGGACAAGCCGCACTATCTGGCGGTGGCGTTCGATGACGGGTTAAGTGGGCGCGATACGCTGTATCAGGACTACAAGGGAACGCGCGAACAGATGCCGGACGATCTGACGGCCCAGATGCCGGGTATCTTCCAGCTGGTGCGCGCTTTCAATATCCCGATTCTGATGGTCAGCGGCTATGAGGCCGATGATGTGATCGGCACAATTTCGGCGCAGGCGGAATTGCAGGATGTGGATGTGCGCGTGGTCAGCGGGGATGGCGACATTCTCCAGTTGCTATCGCCGCATACCACCGTGCAACTCCGCGTGCGGCGTAAAGAGGCCTCCGGCCGGTTTGTCGTCCGCGACATCATTTACGATGAAGACGCCTTCCGCCGCGAGTATGGTCTGGAACCGTGGCAGTTGGTCGATCTGAAGGCACTCAAGGGCGATAGCTCGGATAACATTCCGGGCGTTGCCGGTATCGGCGAAAAAACCGCGACCCAGTTGCTACAGCGGTTCGGCTCGCTGGAAGCCATCTACGAGCGGCTGGACGAAATCGGAGGCGCGACCCAGCGCAAGCTGGCCGAAGGGCGCGAAGCGGCGTTTCTGAGCAAGGAACTGGCGACCATCCGGCGGGATGTTCCGATTGAACTGGTGCTCGACGCCTGTGTCGCGCACGATTTTGATCGCCGCGAAGTCGAATCCCTGTTCCTGCGCTACGAATTTCGCAGCCTGATCGACCATCTGGCGCGGGCTGTGCCGGTACACGGCGAACAGTTGTCGCTCTTCGGCGCGGATGGCGAGGCAGCTTCCGCCACGCTCAACGATGCGCTCATCGAACCGATCGTCGTTGACGACGAGGCGAAGCTGAAGGAATTGGTGGACGTGCTCAACAGCGCCTCGGCGATCACCTTTGACCTCGAATCCACCAGCACCGACCAGATGACGGCGGACATGGTCGGTATCGCGCTCTCGCCCGATGGCGAACGGGGCTATTACATCCCGGTCGGTCATGATTCCGGCAAGCAGTTGCCGCTCAAACAGGTGCTCGATGCGCTGCGCGGCCCGTTGACGAATCCGAACATCCCCAAATACGCGCACAACGCTAAGTATGACCTGATCATCATGCAGCGCTACGGGATCGACGTCACGCCGATCACGTTCGACACCATGATTGCCGAATGGGTATACGATCCCGGCAGCCAGGCGCTGGGGTTGAAGAACCTTGTGCGCGACCGGCTGAACATTCGTATGACCGAGATCAAGGAACTGATCGGCACGGGCAAGAAGGCGATTACGATGAGCGCCGTGCCAATCGAACGCGCTGCGCCGTATGCCGCCGCCGATGCCGTGTTCACACACCAGCTGGTCGACAAGCTCCGGATCGATCTGGTGAACGAGTCGCTCATTTCACTGTTCGAGACGATTGAAATGCCGCTGGTTCCCGTGCTGGCGGACATGGAACGCACCGGCGTCCTGCTCGATACCGATTTTCTGGCGCAGATGAGCGAGCAGCTTCAGGTACAGCTTCAGGCGGTCGAGCAGCAGATTTTCGCCGCCGGGGGGATGGGGCCATTCAATATCAACAGCCCCAAGCAGTTGAATGACGTGCTGTTCGGCAAGCTCGGCCTGAAGGTGGAGGGCCTGCGGAAGACTTCACACGGCTATTCGACGGCTGCCGACGTGCTCGATAACCTGCGCGGCGAGCACCCGATTATCGAACTCATCCTGCAATATCGCGAGTTGAGCAAGCTGAAAGGCACGTATGTCGATGCGCTGCCCGCGCTGATCAATCCGCTGACCGGGCGGGTGCATACCAGTTTCAATCAGGCGGGTTCGAGCACCGGACGCCTGAGTAGCAGCAACCCGAACCTGCAGAACATCCCCATCCGCACGGAGCTGGGACGTGAAATCCGGCGCGCATTCGTGACGCCGCCGGGGACATCCCTGCTGGCGGTCGATTACAGTCAGGTCGAGTTGCGGATTCTGGCGCACATTGCCGATGAGCCGACGCTGGTGCAGGCATTTCTTCAGGGCGAGGACATTCACGCCGCGACTGCCGCCGTCGTCTATGGCATTCCGATGGAGCAGGTCACCAAAGAACAGCGTATCTTCGCCAAGCGCGTCAATTTCGGCGTGCTGTATGGCATGGGCGCGTTCCGGCTGGCGCGTGAAAGCAACCTGACTCTGGCCGAAGCGCGGGCGTTCATCGATACCTACTTCAGCCGCCTGCCGAAAGTGCTGGAGTACATCGAGCGCACCAAACATATGGCCCGCACACAAGGCTATGTCGAAACCCTGTTTGGCCGGAAACGCCGTTTCCCGCTGCTGATGGGCGTGGCGAAAGGCAATGCCAATGCCATCCAGCAGGCGGAACGCGAAGCTGTTAACATGCCGATACAGGGTACGGCTGCGGACATCATCAAACAGGCGATGATCCGGCTGCATAGAGAATTGGCTGCACGGAAACTCGGCGCGCGCATGTTGTTGCAGGTGCACGACGAACTGGTTTTCGAAGTGCCGGATCGCGAACTTCAGGAAACGGCGGCGCTGGTCGTTGAGTGCATGGAAAACGTCATCGAACTGAAAGCCCCGTTGCGCGCCAACGCCCAGTTTGGCCCAAACTGGCTCGATATGCAGCCTGTGTAGCTCTCACCGCGATTGGATACAGTGAATGCGGGGCAAGCGCGTCTTGCCCCGCACCATTTCCTGTTTTTTCAGCCACACTAACCGCGGCGGCTTGGTGGGCGGCAACAATTCCCGTGAAGCGCCTGCCTGTCGAAAGTCTCAACAACGCTCTAACGTCCATTCTTTCACAAACCGGCAGGCGTGTTATACTTAAATTGAACACTGTGCCCTTTTTCCTGACTACTCAAGAAACCGACAACTCTATGAGGCACTTTCTCCAGCTTTCCGACTGGGCTCCTGACGAACTTCAGGACATGCTGCAACTCGCCGTCCGGCTTAAGGCCGAACATCGCAACGGCGGTAACGCGCCGCTCCTTCAGAATAAAGTCCTCGGTCTGATCTTTCAGAAGCCTTCGCTACGCACGCGCGTGTCCTTCGAAGTAGGCATGCGCCAGCTTGGTGGCTGGGCGCTGACCCTCGGCCCGGATGAGATCGGGCTGGGGAAGCGTGAAAGCATCGCCGATATCAGCCGGGTGATGTCGCGCTACGTTCACGCGGTCATGGCGCGGGTCTTCGATCACCAGCACGTGATTGAACTGGCTCGCTGGAGCGACGTGCCCGTCATCAACGGCCTGAGCGACGAACATCATCCGTGTCAGGCGCTGGCTGATATACTGACCATCTACGAGCACTACGGGCGGACACAGGGCCTGCGCGTGGCCTATGTGGGCGATGGCAACAACGTCGCCGCATCGCTGGCGGAAGCGGCGGCGCATTTCGGCATGCACTTTCGTATCGCCACGCCGCCAGGATACGAACTGTCGGAAGCTGCTCTGGAAACTGCCGCGGACATCGCTCGCCAAACGGGCGGCAGCATCGAAACGTATCACGATCCGGCCGCCGCGCTTAAGGGCGCAGATGTTGTTTATACCGATACCTGGGTCAGCATGGGGCAGGAGGCGGAAACCGCCGCGCGTAAGGAAGCGATGCGCCCTTATCAGGTGAACGCCGACCTGCTGCGCCATGCCGGGCCGAATGCCATCGTCATGCACTGCCTGCCGGCGCATCGCGGGCAGGAAATCACTGACGACGTTGCCGATGGCCCGCAATCGGTCATTTTTGATCAGGCGGAAAACCGCCTGCACGCGCAAAAAGCGATTCTTGTAAAATTACTCGGATAGCTAACTGCCTCGGTACAGGGTCGAACTATGGCTGGGAACCGCGATGCCTACGAGCAAGCGATGAGCGCCGGACACAATGCGGCCTGGGATGAAGACTGGGACGCAGCGATTCGGGCGTATGGGCGAGCCGTTCAGGAGTTTCCCGATGATCCGGAAGCGCACCTCCATCTCGGTCTGGCGCTGCTGCACGTGGGGCGGTTGAACGATGCGCTCAAGGTTTACTCGCGTTGCCACCAGCTTGATCCTGATGACCCGATCCCACTAGAAAAAAGCGCCGAGGTACTGGAGCGACTGGGGCGGCAGCGCGAAGCGGCTCAGCAGTATATCAATGTCGCCGAAATCTATTATGCCCAGCGCGACTTTGACAAGACGATTGCCAACTGGGAACGGGCGACACATCTGTCGCCGGGCCTGATCGCGATTCACGGCAAACTGGCCCAGCTTCGGGAACGGCTTGGCGATACGCGCGGGGCCGTGCGCGAGTATCTGACGCTGGCCTATTATTTCCAGCGTATGAACGACAACGAAAAGGCGCTCATGGCGGCTCAGCGGGCGCTGCGGCTGGAGAGGAATAATCCGCAGGTACTGAACACCATTCAGGCGCTTGAGGCCGGTTCGGCCATCGTGCTGCCGCAGGACGATGTTCAGGGGGCAGACCGCCCGCAGACCGGCAGCCTTTCCGGCGCGATTGAGCGAGAGGCTCCGGAGGTTGAAACGGATACGGACGGGCCGCTGGAGGAAGCGATGCGTCTCGCGCTGACCCTGCTGGCCTCGCATGTCATGGAAACCGGCTCGCTCGAAGTGTCCGGCGCGGACGCCCTGAAGGCGATGGAATTGCAGCGTCAGGAGCAATGGGCGGAGGCGGTCGCTGCCTATCGCCGGGCGGCACATCAGATACGCCATCCGGCGCTGAGCATGAATCTGGGCGCGCTTCTGCTGGACGAACAGCCCGACGAAGCCGTGCCTTATCTAACCGAAGCGATTCTGGAGCCGCGTCTGGAGGCGGGCGCTTACTACGGATTGGGTGAAGCGTATCACAAGGCCCAGAAGCACCTGAAAGCGGCGCAGGCGCTGATTCAGTCGGCGCGGGCTGTGGATCGGGATCTGGCGCCGACCGACGCGGCGCGCGCGGAGATCGAAACGGTCTACAAGCGGCTTCTCGAGATGCTGGAAGGCCGTTCTGATGAAGCGCTGATCGCGGTATGGCAGCGCTACCAACGCCTGATGCGCGGGCGCGGCTGGAAACAACGGATTGCCGAGACACGCGGCCAGATCGCCGAGACGATGCGCGAGCAGGGCGAGGAGGGCGCTTTTGAAATCCTCGTCGCCAGCCACGGTGATGAACTGACCGAGGCGATCGCTCGGATTGACCATTTCACCCGTACGGGTATGCTGACTCTGGCGATGGATGAAGCGCACCGCGCTATTGAACTGTCGCCATACTACCTGCCGGTTCACCTGCGTATGGCCGAGATCATGATGCGCGAAGGTCGCATCCGGCAGGCCATCAACAAGTATGCGGTCGTGGCGCGGACTTTTCTGGTGCGCGGCGAATACGAACGCAGCCGTTCCGTTCTGCTGAAAGTTCTGGAAATGGCCCCGCTCGACATCGGCATTCGCCAGACCTTGATCGAATTGCTGGAAGCCGAGCAGCAGTGGCTGGACGCGATTGACCAGTACATCGAACTGGCCAATGCCTACAACCAGCTGGGCAATTTCGAGCAGGCGCGTGATACGCTGAATCTTGCCGAGCGTCTGGGCCGCCGCGTGAACGCGCCCGTTGATACGCTCGTGCGGATCAAACACCACATGGCCGACATCGACCAGATGCGCCTCGACAGCCGTCGGGCCCAGAAGACCTATGAGGAGATCATCCAGTTAAAGCCGGATGACGAGCGCGCGTACCGTATGCTCATCGAGCTCAATTACCGGCAGGGCAATCATCTCGACGGCATTCGCCGGCTCGATCAGTTGCTTGGCATTTATGCTCGTGAGAAGCAGACAGACAAGATCACAAAGCTGCTGGAAGAACTGGTGTCGCTGTATAGCAAGGATACTGCCTTGCGAATGCGGCTTGCCGCAGTCTACCGTCAGCTTGGGCGCAAGGAGGACGCGATTGCCCAGCTTGACGCTCTTGGTGAACTCCAGCTTCAGGCCGGTATGAATCGCGAGGCCGCCAAGACTATTCGCCAGATTATCAGCCTGAACCCTGCCGGGGTTGAGGACTACCAACGTCTGCTGGCGCAGTTAGGGGGATGAGCAAACGCCCCCGGCGACCGGCGTGTTGACAGGTTAAAGTGTGGAACTCGTCTGGATTTTTGAAAGCCTGACGCCGCTCGCTATTCTGGACATTTTCCTGGTAGCGTTGCTTTTCTTTGGCCTCAGCTTTTTTATTCGCGGCACGCAGGCAGTTGCGCTGCTGCGCGGTATGGTGCTGGTTCTTGCCGGCGTTATCCTCATTTCCAACGTTTTTCAGTTGCTGGCTTTGCGCTGGCTGCTCGGCAATATGTTGACGGTGATGGCCATCGCCATTCCGGTGGTTTTCCAGCCCGAACTGCGGCGGGCGCTGGAGCGTCTGGGGCGGGCGGGCCTGCTGATCAATCGAGCGGGCGCGCCGGAGAGCCAGCGGGCCAAGATTATCGACGACATCTGTACTGCGGCGGAACGCCTGTCCGAACGGCGACATGGCGCGCTCATCATTCTGGAACGCAACAGCGCGCTGGACGAGTATATGCGTACCGGCATTCCGCTGGACGCCGAAGTCAGCCCGCAGTTATTCCTGACCATTTTCTGGCCGAAAACCGAGTTACATGACGGTGCGGCCATTATCGACCGGAACGGGCGAATCGCCGCCGCGGCCTGCGTGCTGCCGTTGTCGTCCAGCCGCAATCTGCCCAATCCAAAACTCGGCACGCGCCACCGCGCGGCGCTTGGCATGAGCGAGGTGAGCGACGCGATCTGCGTCGTTGTGTCAGAAGAAACCGGGCGGATTTCGATTGCCAATAGCGGGCGCATGATCATGCGGCTGGACTCGAAGCGCCTGCGAACGATCCTGAATGCGTTCTACGGGCCGGAGACGCGCCCGGCGCTGCCGGTGTGGCAGCGCGTTCGCGATCAGGTCGCGTCGGTTTTTGGCCGCGCGAACGGCGACCAAAGAAGCGTCTGATGCAGAGTAAAAGAAACCTCCGCCAGATCGTGACCGAGAATGTGGCCTGGTTTCTGGGCTGCCTCGTACTCGCTTTCCTGATCTGGGTGATGGCTACCTCGCAGCTTAACCCGATTGAACAGTGGCGTATGAGCGAGGCAATCCCGATCCGTATTCTGGTGGACGATGGTCTGGTGATTACGAATCAGGATGAGCTGCGGCAGACAGCCCGCGTGCTTGTGCGCGCCCAGCGTTCGGTGCGCGACGTGCTGGTCGCCGATGACATCATCATCACAGCAGACCTGCGCGGCCAGCCGCCGGGCGAGCATACCGTTCCGCTGGTGGCGACGGTCGCGCGCCCGGTCAGCCATGTCGATATTTCTCCCAGCCAGATTACGGTCGAACTCGAAGAACTGGCTTCGAAACTGGTCGAAGTCCGGGCGGAGTTCGAGAACAGCTTGCCGCCGGGCTACGAAATCGTGGGCGATCCGCGTTTCGACGTCAATCAGGTGACGGTCAGCGGCCCGGCGAGCAAGGTCAATCAGGTGGCCGCGGTGCATGTGCCGATTGACCTGAGCAACCAGCGCGGGCCAATCGACGATTTTGCCCGTCCGGTCCCGGTTGACGCGGACGGGCGGCCTGTCAGCGGCGTGACTGTAGACACTCAGATTATCGGCGTTAGCGTCGATATTCAGGGTGAAGCGTGACCTCTGAAATCGCTGTCTCGGCGACGGGTGTGTTCTCGGCATGGCGCGGCTGCGGCGATACATAGCCGCCATACAGCCGCCACTCGTCCAGACGGCAGGAATGCACCAGCCTGCCATTCCAGACCGTCATATCCGGGCAGCTTTCGCACATATCGACCCGCCCGTCTTCCAGCAGGTCCGGCCCCTGAATGATGCCGATGCTTTGCACGTACAGCGGCTTGAAGAGTTCGGTCGGGTGTCGCAGGACTTCGCGCAGGAAATTGCGGGCCGCTTCCCGAACGCCGCTATCCAGTAATCCGAGCAGGAACGCCGCTTTCGGCAGCCGGTGGCTGGGCGAATAGATCACATAGGTGCCGTGCCTGAGATGGTGAACCATCTGAAACAGTTCCATCACTTTTGCCCCGGCAGAGCCATACATCTTATGCCGCGTGCCAAGCTGCGCCGATACCAGCCATGTGAACTTGTCGTGAACCTGCGTGCCGCCCATGTAGGCTGACGTTTCGTAATGCGGGAACGATTCTTTGATTTTCTCGTAGATGTCGGCGGAAGTCAGATACGACTCAGACGTGTTCTCTGCCGCATAACTGGTTTGCAGCGTGATCTTTTTGCCAGCAACGTAGTAGTCAAAATCGCCTTCAAGCGCCGCGTTGCGGAAGCCGATGAAAACCAGCCCATGCACCCGGTCGATATTTTTGTTTGCCCAGGCCACCATACGCGGCACAAAGTCCAGATTGCCGGGATAAACGGTCATGCCAAAACTGGCGAACAGCCCGCCGACCGAATGCGCCATGTCGGCGAAGTGCTGGCGCAACTCGAATAACTCTTCCTCGCTCTTGCCCTTCCAGTGCGGACGGGCCTGCTCGCTGTCGATGTGGAAGGTGAAGCCGATGGCTCCGGCCCGTTTCAGTTCGATCATCAGCGCGCGGTTGTTTTCCAGCCGGATGCCGTTGGTCAGAATGAGCGGCTTCATGCCCAGCTCGCGAATGTAGGCGACGATGTCCAGGATTTCCGGATGAATGAGCGGTTCGCCGCCCGCGATGGAGATATTGTCGCAGTTGCGCCACTTCTTCAGGAGCTGGATTTCTTCCTTGACTTGCTCCAGCGGTTTGTGACCCTGCATGCCGTTGATGCGGTAACAGCCCCGGCAGTAAGTATTACAACGGTCGGTCACTTCAAGCCAGCCAATCGGATTGTCGTTGCCGGACCACGGGAAACGGTACATGGAGCGTTTTTCGAGAGGCATCGCGTCGTCCTTTCTGCAAGGCGTGGGAAGCCCTGGCAAATGCGAAAGGCCGCGGGTGAGGCCGGGATAGTCTCGAAGCGCGGTCGGTCAGCGCGCAGACGGCGGGCATTGCCGTCCGGGCTTCCCAGAGGTATTGCTGCGTTACTCCTGATCATAGGGAGGTTATTTAGCGTCGCAAAGTAATATTTGTCACTTCTCTAGATGAGTGATGGCGCGCAAGACGCTCATGTAGTTTTGCTAATTGTGAGCGTCTTGCCCGCATACACAGGACTTCACTTATGACCGGAGATGGGAAACGGACGCGCGGGCGGCGCTGAAGATAGCGACGACGCCCTGCAAGCGTTCGAGACACCGTGCTAATAGTATTTCCGGCGTAGGCCACGTTAGCCGGCACAACAATACAGATGCGCTAAAAACAAAATCCGGGTATGCTGGCTTCAGTCTGGCGTACGACAACAGGAGACACATTCATGACGGAGGACCCGAATATTCTCCTCGCCTCGTACAACCACTTTTGGGCGCAGCGGGAAGAGGTACTCGCGCGGCTGGCCGAACTACAGTCTTATGTCGGCGTGGACGACATGGACGAGGGCGCGCTGAAGGTGGCCATTGCCGATGCCGAAGCGCTGGCGGCGCAACTGACGGCTGAGCTGACTGAGCTGGCAGCGCGCATCTGGGGGCAGCAGTAGCAGGTCGCCGGTTCCTGCATAATAGGTATTGAATTGACTTCGAAATTCCTTTTGTGTTATGTTGGTTGAACGTTCAAGTGAACGTTCAACGTCGCGCTGCGATACCTGCACGCTGGTTCGGCGCGCCCTTTGGAGCGGCCTATGATTGCACTCTCCGCCGACGTTGGCGGGACCAAAGTTGCCGTTGCGATTGTCACCGAGCAGGACGGCGTGATCGCCAAGGCTCAACAGCCGACCGACCTCAGCGGCCCTGACGCTGTTGTCGAGCAGATCGTCACATTGGGCGCGCGCCTGCTGGACGGGCAGGCTGCCGGTGCGGTCGGCGTGTGCGTGCCGGCGGTCTTGGAGCGGGGTAGCGACCGGGTGCTCTGGGCGCCCAATCTTCCCGGCTGGGAAAACGCCGACCTGAAAGGCATGCTGGCGAGCAGGCTGAATGCGCCAGTGACCCTCGCGTACGACGGCCATGCGGCGGCTCTAGGGGAATACTGGCTTGGGCCGGGGCGCGGGTATCAGAATATGGCTGCGATTGTCATCGGCACGGGCATTGGGGCCGGATTCATCGTCGATGGCAGGCTGTGGGAAGGGCGCGACCGGCTAGCCGGAGCTATTGGCTGGTTTCCCATTCACGGGCCGGATGGTCTGGAACATTGGGAGCAGCTTGCTTCGGGGCCGGCGATTGCCGAACGCGCCAAACGCCTGATCGCTGAGGGACGAGTTTCATCGCTTCAGGGCCATGATTTCAGCGCCCGCGATGTTTTTCAGGCGGCGCGCCAGAACGATCCGCTGGCCTGTCAGGTGGTGGAAGAAGCCGCCGAATGGATCGGGCAGGGCGTCAGCGCGGTGATCAGCTTTGCCAACCCGCAGATTGTCGTTCTGGGCGGCAGCATCGGCCAGCAGGGCGATCTGCTGCTGCCGGGTGTCCAGCGAGCCGTGCAGCGTTGGGCGCAGCCGTATTCCGCGCGCGACCTGCCGATTGTGTGTTCCTCGCTCGGCGAAGAGGCGAATTTACTTGGCGCTGCCTTTGCCGCATTTCAGAGCGCTAACGCTTAAGGAGATCAAAATGTCCGCCAACGAATACTTTGAAAAGTCGCTGCCCATCCTTGAAAAAATCCGGACAACGCAGATGGACGCGCTGCAGCGGGCGGGGCAGGCCTGCGCGGAATCGATTGCCGCCGGTCGCGCCGTGCATATGTTCGGTTCCGGTCACTCGGTGCTGCCCGTGCAGGATATGTTCCCGCGCTACGGCGCTTATGTCGGCTTCCATCCCATCATGGACCCGCGCCTGATGTGGTTCAACATCACCGGGCCGGGCGGGGCGCGCGAGCTTTTGTGGATCGAACGCACGGAAGGCTATGCCCGGCAAATCCTGCTGTCGCACAATCTGGACCCGCGCGATTGTCTGGTGGTGTACTCGCATGGCGGCATGAACGCTGCGCCGGTCGAAATGGCGCTGGCAGGTAAGGAAGCCGGCCTAACGGTCATCGGCGTCACGTCGGTCGCGAACCGCCGGCGCAACCAGCCAACGCACTCGTCTGGCAAGGCGCTGGCCGATATCGCCGATATCGTCATCGACAACTGCTGCCCGCCGGAGGACGCGCTGGTCGATGTCGAAGGCCGGCCGGAGAAAGTCGCAGCCAGCTCGACGCTTGCGGCGGTGGCGATCACGATGGCGCTGCTTGCGGAAACAACGGCCGTTCTGACGCGGATGGGCAAGACGCCCGAACGCATCTTCGTATCTCCCAACGTCACGGAAGTGGACCCGGATAACAACCAGCAGGTATTCCGTGACTACATGGAATGGGAGAAGCGTCTTTAGCTTTAATTGACGGTGTAACGAATTTTGTGCTACGTTGGGTTGAACGTTCAGTTGAACGTTCAACCTACATCAAGGACGAGGCGGGATGCGGCGATCTTCACCCACGATGCGCGATGTTGCCAATCACGCTGGGGTCAGCGTGCAGACGGTTTCGTGCGTCATCAACGAGACGGGCAACATCTCGGAAGAAACCCGGCTGCGCGTGCTCAACGCTATCGAAGCGCTGAACTACAAACGCAACGCCATTGCCCGCAGTATGCGGACGCGCCGCACGCGCATGATCGCGTTGCTGGTGATGGACATCACCAACCCGGTTCTGTCGGTCATTGCCAGCACCATCGAAGCGGCGGCCTACGCGCAGAATTACACCGTTCTCCTCTACAACACCGGCCTCGATCCCGCGCGCGAACAGGCATATGTCGACAGCATCGGCGACCGCCGCGCGGATGGCGCCATTATGGTTAACGCCATTGGCCGGGAACACGCGCTTCAACTGGTCGAAAACCATATCCCCACGGTCATCATCGACTGCGTGACCGATTCGCCGCTGCCGACCGTCAGCGTCGACAACCTGCGGGGCGCGTATCTGGCAACGGAACATCTCATCAATCTCGGACACCGGCGCATCGCGCATATCGGCGGCTCGCACCGTCTGGAAATCGCGCGCCAGCGCGAGGCGGGATACCTGCAGGCGCTGGCGGACCATAACCTGACCTACCGGCGAAGCCTGCCTTCAGAGAGCGTGCAGTGGGGCTATCAGCACGGCTATACCGCCATGCATCGCCTGCTTCAGGACGACGAGCGCCCGACCGCGGTGTTTGCCGCCAGCGATGAGCTTGCGATTGGCGCGTACCGCGCGCTGGCCGAGGCGGGGCTGCGCGTGCCCGATGACATCTCCGTTGTGGGATTCGACAATATCGAGGCAGCCGCGTATACCACGCCGCCACTGACGACCATTCACCAGCCATTTGCCGAGCTTGGCGAGCGTGCTTTCGAGCTTCTGCTTGGCATGCTCGACGAGGCAAACGGGACGCCTGCCAATATCGTTCTGCCGCCCAGACTAGTCATACGCGGCTCCACGGCGGAGGTCAGATGATGGTAACGCCGGGCATCACCGTCTTTTTGCGCGAACAGCCTGATCTGGTCGCCGGGCAGCGTGTCGGGCTGGTGGCCAGCGCCGCCAGCATCGACGAAAACCTGACGGGTAGCGCCGACCTGCTGCACGCGCATCCGGATGTGCAACTGGTCGCGCTCTTTGGGCCGGAACATGGCCTGCGCGGCAGCGCTCAGGCAGGCGATCACGTGTCAACGTACACCGATCCGCGGACGGGCCTTCCGGTCTACAGTCTGTACGGGGAAACCCAGCGACCTACTGCCGCAATGCTGGAAGGGATCGACACTCTGATCTACGACCTGCAGGATGGCGGCGTGCGCTTCTATACCTATCTGGCGACGCTCATCAACGTCATGTCGGCGGCAGCCGAATACGGGCGGCGGGTGATCGTGCTCGACCGGCCCAATCCGATTGCCGGGCGGATCATCGAAGGGCTGGTGCTCGATCCCGCCTACACCTCGTTCGTCGGGCCGGTCGAGATTCCCATTCGCCATGGCCTGACGGCGGGTGAAATGGCGCGTCTGTGCAATGAGGCGTTTGACATCGGCTGCGATCTGACCGTGGTTCCAATGCGCGGGTGGCGGCGAAGCATGTGGTTCGACGACACCGGTCTGCCGTTCGTGCCGCCGTCGCCGAACCTGCCAACGCTTTCCGCGCTACAGGTTTATCCGGGGACATGTCTTATCGAGGGCAGCAATCTATCGGAGGGGAGGGGAACGACAAAACCATTTGAATACATCGGCGCACCATGGATCGATGCTGAGACGCTGGCCGACGACCTCAACAGCCTTGATCTGCCCGGCGTGCGCTTTCGCCCGGTGTATTTCACACCGACCATCAGCAAGTATCAGGGCGAGCTTTGCGGCGGCGTGCATATGTACGTGCGCGACCGGGAGGTGTTCCGGCCCGTTGAAACGACGCTTCATCTGATCGCACGCGTCAGGTCATTGTGGCCAGCGGAGTTTTCGTGGCGTGGGCCGTGGTCCGAAAGCGGGCAGCGGCCGATTGATCTTCTCTCCGGCGGCGCTCAGGTGCGCGAGCATCTGGATGCCGGACGCCCTGTGTCCGAACTCGTCGCGTCATGGCAGGCCGGTCTGGAGGCGTTCGACCGGCTGCGGGAAGGCTACTTCCTGTACCACGACTGACGTTCGGGCCATCAAAAGTACGATCGATTGCGATCTTTTGGGAGCAAAATAGAAATGAACAGAAGTCCGTTACTTGTTTCGCTGATCCTCGTTGTTGTCCTCGTGTTAGGCGCTTCCATCGCTGGGGCGCAGGAAGAAATCACGCTGCGCGTGCTGACGCACTGGGGCGAGGAAATCGTGTTGCCCGGCCAGTTGGCCATGATCGAAGCGTATGAAGCCGCCAATCCGGGCGTCAAAATTGAACTGGAAACCGTGCCTTTCAACGATCTGCTGACGAAGATCATCACGGGCCAGACCGCCGGAACCAACCCCGACATTTTCCATCTGTATAACCTGTGGCTGCCTGAGTTCACTCGCAGTGGCCTGCTGGCCGTGCCGCCTCAGGAAGTCGTCGACGCCATTGTAGCCAATACCTCGCCCGGCATCGTCGAGGGCGTTTCCGCCGGCGGTCAGGTATGGGGCTGGCCGACCGAGGTCAACACTTATCTGCTGATCTACAACAAGCGCCTGCTCGAAGAAGCCGGTTACAGCGAGCCGCCGCAGAACTGGGAAGAACTCCGTGAGATGGCCGCCGCTATGACGGTTACCGACGACACGGGCGCGATTACGCAGGCCGGTTTCGCTGTGTGGCCCGGTTGGGACTCTGGCATCGTTCACCCGTTCGCTTCGTTGCTCATGTCGAACGGAGGCCGTTATCTGACTGAGGATCTGTCGGCCACGGCCTTCAACAGCCCGGAAGGTCTGGAAACTCTCCAGTTGTACGCTGATCTGCTGGCCGATGGTAGCCTCGATATCAGCGTGCCGAGTGGGGAATTCGTCAATGGCCGCGTTGGCATGACGATTATGGCTAACTGGTGGCGGGCGACTCTGCGCGCCGCTGAAGCTATCGACTATGACACGGAAGTCGGCGTCGCGCCCATCCCCGTCGGGCCGAGCGGTAGTGAAACAGCCACCATGTCGTATAACTGGCTGTGGAGCGTGGCGTCTACTTCTGAACATCCCGAAGTGGCCTGGGATTTCATCCAGTGGATGAACACGCCGCCGGCTGAAGGCGAACCCTCGCCGATGGGCGACTATCTGGTGCACTCGCTCGGCGCCATTCCAAGCATGATCTACGATCAGGAAGCCTTCTCGGAAGAACTGGGCGATCATTTCCTCGCTCCGTTCGTCGCCAGCACGGCCTATGCTGTGCCAGAGCCAATCGCCGCCGGCGGGCAGGAGGTCAAGACCAAACTTCAGGCCGAGATCGAAGCCGTGCTCTCCGGTATGCAGGACCCAGCCAGCGCGCTGGAGTTCGCCGCCATGGAGGGCGATGCGGTACTCGCCGAGTACGCGGCGCAATAAGCCAGCCATTCGACGGTCGCTATCAGGGATGCCCGGCAACACAGAGCGGGCATCCCTCACTTTCATCGTTCGCTGTTCGCTGCTGCCGCCACACACCTCTACTTAGTGTTTGGAGTCGACGTTGGACGGAACAAAGGCGCTGGCCACGCCAGCCAACCAGTTCTCGACCCCGCGCAGAAATACGCTTTTCCGGCAACGCATGATCTGGGCCTATATCTTTATTTCGCTGCCGGTTGCCGGTCTGCTGGTTTTTTCGCTTGGCCCGATCCTGTTCACCGGCTGGGTCAGCCTGCACGAATGGAACATGCTGACGCCGCCGTCTGAAATGCCGTGGGTCGGCCTCAGCAACTATGTCTATTTGCTGACACAGGACACCATTTTTCAGCGCGCGCTGGTGAACACGTTCATCTTTGTGATCGGCGGTGTTGGCAGCAACGTCATTCTGGGGCTGGCGTTCGCGCTGCTGCTGAACAGCCGCCTGCGCGGCCAAACGCTGTGGCGGGTGCTGTATTTCCTGCCGGTCATCACCGCGCCGCTGGCGCTGGGCGTGATCTTCGGCTTTCTGTTTAACCGTAACTACGGGCTGGTGAACAGCCTGCTGATCGCACTCGGCGGCACAAGACAGCCGTTTCTCGCCAGCCCGGATCAGGCGCTGTATGTCATCATCATCATGGCGGTGTACCAGTATCTCGGTTATTACATCGTCATCTTCGTCGCCGGGCTGCAGGGCATTCCTCAGGACTATTATGATGCCGCCAGCGTTGATGGGGCGAATGTCTGGCAGCGCTTCCGCCATATCACCCTGCCGTTGCTGCGCCCTGTTATGCTCTTTGTCATCGTGACGAACACGATCGGCGCGTTACAGGTCTTTGATCTGGTATTCGCCACTACCAATGGCGGGCCGGCCAACAGCACCATGACCGTTGTGCTGCATATGTACAACACGGCCTTCAAGTTCCAGCGCATGGGGCGCGCTTCGGCGATGGCCTTCATTTTGCTGGCCATCATTCTGGCGATCACGATTGTCCAGCTTCGGCTGCTGCGCGACCGGACACAGGAATAGGAGGGCGCGATGGCCAGAAATGAGTATCGAATCGGGGCGCTGTCGCTGAACGTTGCGCGCTACGTGATCGTTATCTTCGGCGCGATTGTCATGGTCGTTCCGTTTTTGTGGATGATCAACTCGTCGCTCATGACGACCAGTGAGATCACGCGCCAGCCGCCGGTCTGGTTTCCCGCCACGCCGCAGTTCAGCAACTTCACCGGCCTGCTCGAAGTCGTGCCGATGCACCGGCTGTACCTCAACAGCATCATCGTGGCGGCGGCGACGGTGCTGGGCGTGCTTTTCACCAGTTCCATTGCCGGGTTCGCCTTTGCCAAATACCAGTTTCCGGGGCGCGACCTGCTGTTCTACATGATTCTGGCGACGATGATGGTTCCGTTCTTCATCACTCTGATCCCGGTGTTCTACATCGTGCGCCAGTTGGGCTGGATCAATACCTTTCAGGGATTGGTGGTTCCCGGCATCTTCTCCGCATATGGCATCTTTCTGATGCGCCAGTTCATCTCGACGCTGCCGGATGAACTGCTCGACGCGGCGCGGATCGACGGCGCGAGCGAACCGCTCATCTACGCGCGGATCATCGTGCCGCTGGTAAAGCCGGCGCTGGCAACCCTCGGCACATTCACCTTTATCGGCGTCTGGAATGCGTTTCTCTGGCCGCTACTGGTCATCAGCGACCGCGATTTGATGACCGTGCCGCTGGGCCTGAATTCGCTGCGGCTTTATGCCGCCGAGGCGCGCAACCTGCACCTGCTGATGGCGGGCACGGCGCTGTCGGTCGTGCCGACGCTGGTGATTTTTATCTTCCTGCAGCGCTATTTCATTCGCGGAATCGCGCTGACCGGCCTCAAGGGATAGAAGCGTTATGGAAATCCGGCCCTATCGTGGATCGGACGAGGCGGAAGTTCTCGAAGTCTGGCGCGCGGCGATGCATGCCGATGCGCTGGGCGAACATCTTTTTCGCACCAAAGTCCTTTTAGACCCGAATTTTCAGCCCGACCTCCTGCCCGTAGCTGTCGAAGATGGACGGGTGGTCGGCTTTGTGCTGGCGCTGACCCGGCAGGTTCCGCTGTTTCTACAGGGATTGGAGCCGGACAAGGCGTGGATTACGGCTTTTGGCGTGCATCCCGACTATCAGCGGCGCGGTATCGGCACGGCGTTGTTCCAGCACGTCATCCAACTGCTGAGGACGCAGGGGCGCAAGACAATCGACATCTCGCCCTATGTGCCGAACTACTTTGTACCCGGTGTGGACAGCAGGGCCTATCCCGGCACGATCCCGTTTCTGGAGAAGCAGGGCTTTCGTGTTCTGTACAATGCGATCAGCATGGGCGCGGACTTGAGCGGGTTCCAGATTCCGCCGGAGATTTTGGAATTGGAACGGCGGCGCGAGCAGGAGGATGGCGTCACCATCCGGCCTGTTTCTTCCGCCGACCTGCCGGAACTGATGCCTTTTATCGTGCGGCACTTCGGCTGGGACTGGTTTCGCCACGCGCAGGAATATCTGCTGGATCTTTTTGGCGGCGTGAATGCCAGCCAGATTTGTTTTCTCGTCGCGCGGCGGCAGGGGCAAATCGTTGGCTATTGCCAGCAGCGGCTGGAACGCTTTGGCCCCTTCGGCGTCGATCCTGCCTATCGCAATCTCGGCATTGGGCGGTTGCTGCTGTTTCGCTGTCTGGCCACGATGAGCGCGCGGCACACGTTCTTTGCCTATTTTCTGTGGACCGGAGAAGACGCCGCGCGGCTGTACTCGCTGGCGGGCTTCAAGCGGCGGCGCGAGTTCGCCGTGTTACATTGCGATCTATGACTTTTTGCGAAGGAGCGGTTTGAATGTCGCATTTGATGGTCGTCGGCGCGCACATTTCGGACGCCGAGAACATGGCTGGCGCGGTCATGCTGAAGCACAAGCGGGCGGGCTGGGATATCAGCATCGTTCATGTGACCGCCGGGGACAAAGGCCACCCAACGTTGTCGCCCGAAGAGTACAACAAGATGCGGATGGCGGATGCTCAGGCGTCCGCCGAGTTCATCGGCGCGAGCTATGAAGTGCTTCCCTATAAGGACGGCGAGCTGGAAGTCAACGAGGAGACGACATGGGCGGTTGCCGACCTCATCCGCAAATACCGCCCGACGGTGATCATCACGCACTGGAAGGGAAGCCTGCACACCGACCATACCAACACCTACGAAATCGTTCATAAGGCGCTGTTCAAGGCGGGGCTACAGGCGTTCCGGCGCGAGTATCCGGCGCACTATCCTTCAGCCATCTATTACTCCGAGAACTGGGAGGATATGGAAGGCTACAGCGCCGACATTTATCTGGATGTCAGCGACGTTTTTGACGACTACCTGAAGCTGTTAAAGACGCACGCGCTGATGCGCGAAAACTATGCCAGCTTCCGCTACTACGACTATTATGAAGCGCTTGGCGTGGTGCGCGGTTGCCTCGGCGGCTTCCGGCGCGCGGTCACGCTGATGCAGCCGCACAGCCTCTATCGCTACGAGCGCAGGTCGGGGCTACTGGTCGAGTAGGTAATCGGAACCTCATCTCCTTTCCCGTTTTCCTAACCTCAAACAGGCTCGAAAGATCGGGCGGGGGATGAGGTTCCGGCCTTCACGGCTAACTCAACGGCGTGAAGCGGGCCTGTTTACTCCTCGGCCAGCTTCAGGTGATAACTGTTGACGATCACATCGCCATCCGGCCCCCATGCGGCGTAATACAACGGCGTTGCCTTGCCCAGCGGCAGGTGGCCGAGTATCTGCCCTTCGCCACTCGTCACGTCGATTACACGCACCGCGCCGCGCACGCTGGTATTGTCCGGGTCGAGCGGCGTGTTTTCTTCGTCGGGGTGCAGCCCGAAGGTGAAGAGCAACAACGAGCGGCCATCGGGCGACCACGCAGCCTGCAATGGTCGCAGCGCGCGGCGTTCCGGCGTGTCGTTGGGATGCGCGGGCAGTGCGACCGGCGTCAGTTCGCCATCGCCGGCATCGACCACAAAGGGCCAGACGCGCGCTGGCGTGCCGCCGCTGTCGCCCGCCCACAACAGCAGGCGCGTGCCATCGGGCGACCACATCACCGGGCCGATAGCCGTGAGCGATACGTCGGCGAAAATGCTTCTGGCCGCCGCGTCAATCTGTTCGAGGGTTGCAAGCAAGCGCGGTTCTCCAGCTTCTGTGTCCACCAGCCAGAGGCCATCATTTTCCGCGTCTGCCTCGCGGTGTAACACCGTGAGCGCCAGTGTCGCGCCATCCGGCGACCAGTCCATCGAAGTCGTCGCGCCAGCCGCGCCATTTCCCGGAACAGCCAGCAGCGGCTGTGCTTCCCCGGAAGCGCTGTCGATCAGGACGATTTCGGCGGGCTGGAACGTCCCATCCTCACCGATCACCGACTGCTCGACCGCAATGCGCGCACCATCCGGCGACCATGTTGGATTGAGTTCCATCGTCGTGCCGGGGGCGGGCGTCGCTCCGTCCTGTCTGGTCAGAGGGCCGGTATAGCCATCGTCAGTGAGGTTGGTGAACTGCTCGCTTTCCAGATCGAAAATCCAGAGGTCGGTGTCCAGCAGCGTGGCGAACGGCTGGCTTGCCACCGCGATCCGTGCGCTGTCCGGCGACCAGCGGAAGGGGACGTGTGGCGAAGCGGGATCGGCTTCGAAGCCACGTGGCAGGTCTTCCGGTCGTTCAAAGTAGCGCGGTTCGTCGCCCGGTTCGCTCAACGTCAGCGTCAGATACCGGTCGATATGGCCGTTCAGCCGGATGGAGCTATCGTGGACGACCCTCCTCCCGTCCGGCGAGGGGAAAATACGCGCCGATCCCACACCTGTCGATAGCGGCAGCGCGAGAACCGACTCGACACGCCACGTCGCGCGATCCTGTCCGGCGACTGCGCCGGAGAGCGCGAGTAGCAGGCAAAGCATGATGATTGCGGCAATTTGTCGCATAAACTACCCCTCGTTTACTCCAAATTCAGGACATTAAGTAGGCAAGCGCAGCGCTCAAAACAGCCATATCGAACGGGCGTCTGCAAATTGTCTCTCTATTTCCGTGCTATGCCAACAGGAATTATTGGGAGGTGAAATATTCTTTACGTTTGCTTCGCCATTCCTGTCATACGATCAGGAAATCGCAAAGCGCTCCGGGGTGTAATTGCCATGAGCCGGATACTGGTCGAGCAGCTTGTTGATCTGCTGGCGCGGTGGGATGCCATCATCGAAGAGGTCGAGCTGCGCTGTGCAGACGGTTGCGTCCCGGCTCAGGCAGCCTATTACGCCGGCTTCATGCACGGGGCGCAGGCCGCGCGCGATGATCTGGCGCAGGCGCTGGCCCGGCTGATGCAGGCTGAAGGAATCGACGCCGGACTCTAAGCCCGGCGCGAAGAAAATGAAAACCCCCTGCCGTTCTCGGCAAGGGGCTTTCTTTGCGGCGGGCCTTAGTAACGCTCGCCCCGGTTCAGCCATTCAGGTTGTGACCACAGGGCCGAGAGCAGCAGCTCGCGCACCGCAAGCAGTTCCTTCGGCAGCCGGTCGTAGAGCTTGATGAACAGCTCCTCGTGCGAGAGGATCTCCCGCTTCCACTCTTCCGGGTCCATCTTCATCACCCGGTCGAAGTCCTCTCTGGTGAAGTGTTCCAGACCGCGCCAGTCGAGGTCCTCATATTTCGGCACGCGGCCCAGTTTCGTTTCCGTACCGGCGGCTTTGGTGCGCGCCCGTTCGATGATCCACTTGAGCACGCGCATATTCTCGCCAAAGCCGGGCCACAGGTAGTTGCCGTTTTCGTCCTTGCGGAACCAGTTGACCATGAAGATGCGCGGCGGGTCGGGAATATAACGCCCGAACTGCAGCCAGTGGTTGAAGTAGCTCGCCATGTGATAGCCGACAAAGGGCAGCATGGCGAACGGGTCGCGGCGCACCTGCCCGATCGTGCCCGCCGCGGCAGCGGTCGTTTCCGCTCCCATGGTCGCGGCGTAGTAGACGCCATAGACCCAGTTGAAGGACTGGAAGACGAGCGGCACGACCGAACTGCGGCGACCGCCGAAGATGAACGCGGAGATAGGCACGCCTTTCGGGTTTTCCCAATCCGGGTCTATCGACGGCGATTGCGAGGCCGGCACGGTAAAGCGCGAATTCGGATGCGCGGCTTTGCGCCCGCAGTCGGGCGTCCAGTCGTTGCCCTGCCAGTCGATGAGGTGCGCGGGCGGTTCTTTGGTCTTGCCTTCCCACCAGACATCGCCGTCGTCGGTCAGCGCGACGTTGGTGAAAATGGTGTTCTTCGCAATCGCTGCGTAAGCGTTCGGATTGCTCTCCGGGCTGGTTCCGGGCGCGACGCCGAAGAACCCGGCCTCGGGATTGATGGCGTACAGCTTGCCATCCTCGCCGATCTTGATCCAGGCGATGTCGTCGCCCACGGTTGTGACTTTCCAGCCCTCGAAAGCCGGGGGCGGCACGAGCATGGCGAAGTTCGTCTTACCGGAGGCGCTGGGGAAAGCGCCGGCGACATAGGTCTTTTCGCCGTCCGGTGATTGCACGCCCATGATGAACATATGCTCGGCAAGCCAGCCCTCGTCGCGGGCGATGGTCGAGGCGATGCGCAACGCGAAGGCTTTTTTGCCCAGCAGCGCGTTGCCGCCGTAACCGCTGCCATAGGACCAGATCGAGCGCTCTTCCGGGAAGTGGACGATGTACTTCTCCGGGTTGCTTGGCCATGGCACGTCTTTCTGGCCCGGTTCGAGCGGCATGCCGACCGAATGCATGCACGGCACGAACGGCTGATCCACGTCCAGATAATCGTAAACGGCGCGGCCCATGCGCGTCATGATCCGCATGTTCACGACCACATAAGCCGAGTCGGTCAGCTCGACGCCGATATAGGAGATATCCGAGCCTAACGGCCCCATGCTGAACGGGATGACGTACATCGTGCGCCCGCGCATGCAGCCATCGAACAGCCGGTCGAGCGTCTTGTGCATCTCACGAGGGTTGACCCAGTTATTCGTCGGCCCCGCTTCCTGACGGCTGAGGCTACAGACAAAGGTGCGGTCTTCCATGCGGGCGACATCGTCGGGCGTCGAACGGGCCAGATAGCTGTTAGGCCGCAGTTCGGGGTTTAGCCGGATGAACGTGCCTTTTTCAACCAGCAGATCGCACAGCGCGTCGTACTCTTCCTGCGAGCCGTCACACCAGTGAATGGCGTCGGGCTTGCACAGGTTGACCATTTCCTGAATCCAGGTGCGCAGGCGATGGTGCCGCACATAGTCCGGAAACTGGACGATGCGCCCTTCGGGTTCGCTGTCCGAGAAAGTCTGTAGATAGGCTTGCATTACCATGGAGTGCCGTTTCTCCTCTCCTCGTCATTGTCTGCGGGCTAAACTAGTCCTCTGAGAGTTGCGGTCGTGACGCCGCCAACTGCGCCAGGACGCCCTGCTGCTGCATGATATCGCTCTGCACTGCGCGCAGCAGGTCAAGCGCTTCGATGATGCGGGGATCGGCAGGGGAATAATAAACCGACTTGCCCCGGCGTTCAAAGCGAACGACGCCTCGCTCCCGCATGATCCGCAGGTGATGCGACACTGCGGGCTGCGCCATCTGAACGATGGTGGCCAGTTCGCTTACGCTTCGTGGCGTCTCTGCCATGGCGTACAGCAACAAGACCCGGTGATAGTCTCCCAGTGCGGAGCACATCTCTGCTTGCCGCCGTACGATCTCCATCATCAAAATCCCGGCTTGCCAGCTAACAAACTAACCAATCAACATATGTCAACTATTCAATAGCTTACCCTCCGGACGATATTTGCGAGAGTGGCGGATGTCACGCGTTGGGGCTGACGATTGTTGAATTGTGTCAGGGGCGCGTATGCCGCGTTGCGGTCATACGTGAGGCCGTTTCAACAGCGCCCGCCGGAAGCGTCTTCGCTTATTCGATGCGTTCAAAACGCCCATCGAGCCACAGGTGATATAGTTCCACGCTGAGGTCGGGAAAATGTTCGAGCGTGCGCTGGCGCGACTGGCGCAGGTCGTGACAGTGGCGTTCGTAGTGGCTTTCAGCGCCATAGGCCCGACAATCTTCATGGTTGATCAGCAGCAAACGGTTGATGTGATGGAACCGTTTGGACAGCTCGATCTGGCTGAAGATGATATCCCAATTTTTGACCGCGCCCGCCAGCGCGACGCGATTGTAATTGCCGTGGCCCAGATTTTCGAGCAGCCACGGGTCGAGCAGGGCTTGAAGCCGAAAGTCAAAACAGGTGACGACCAGCGCTTGGGGAAGGGGCATGCAATTTCCTTAACAGTCGAAATCATGGCGCGTAGGAACTATGGTACAATACCACAGGCTGCGATTGCGACCGTCTTCCGGCGAACCTCTCGGCAGCGCTTTCCCCAACGACCCGGATTGGATCGAAACGAAACCATCCCGCCCGCCTGCGCGGCGGATAGAGATATTTGAGGTCCCATGAAATTTGAACAACTGAACCTGATCGAGCCTTTGCTGCGCGCCGTGCAGGCTGAAGGCTATGACGAACCGACGCCGATTCAGCAGCAGGGCATTCCGCACGTGCTGGCCGGCAAAGACCTGATCGGTTGCGCCCAGACCGGAACCGGCAAGACCGCCGCTTTTGCGCTGCCGATTTTGCAGCGGCTGGTGGCCGCCAATCGCAACCGGCAGGGCGGCGTCATTCGCGCCCTCGTGCTTTCGCCGACGCGCGAGCTTGCCAGCCAGATCGGCGACAGTTTTGCCGCCTATGGCCGCCACACCCGGCTGAAGCACGCCGTCATTTTCGGCGGCGTCGGCCAGCAGCCGCAGGTGGAGGCCGTGCGCCGTGGCGTCGACATTCTGGTGGCGACGCCCGGACGCCTGCTCGATCTGATGAATCAGGGCTACGTTCGACTGGATACCGTCGAAATTTTTGTGCTGGACGAAGCCGACCGGATGCTCGACATGGGCTTCATCCACGATGTGCGCCGCATCATCCGCGCGCTGCCCGCGAAACGGCAGACGCTGCTGTTTTCGGCCACCATGCCGGAAGCGATTCAGGAACTGGCCCGGGCCATCCTGACCAACCCGGTATATGTGGAGGTGACGCCGCAGGCGACTACCGTGGAGAAGATCGACCAGTCCGTCTTTTTCGTCGAAAAGCGGGATAAGCGCGCCCTGCTGGAGCATGTGCTGCGGGATACGGCAATTCGCCGCGTTCTGGTGTTCACGCGTACCAAGCACGGCGCGAACAAGCTGGTGCAGCAACTCGACCGCGCCAACATTCAGGCCGAGGCGATTCACGGCAACAAATCACAGTCGGCGCGCGAACGGGCGCTCGGCAATTTCAGGAGCGGCAGAACCCGCGTGCTGGTGGCGACAGACATCGCGGCGCGCGGCATCGACGTCGAGGGCGTGACGCACGTCATCAACTATGACCTGCCCAACGAGCCGGAGAGCTACGTTCACCGCATCGGGCGTACGGCGCGGGCCGGGGCATCGGGCGTGGCCTGGTCGTTCTGCGACAGCGACGAACGCGCCTATCTGCGCGACATCGAGAAACTGATCCGCCTGCGCGTGCCGGTGGTGGCCGACCACCCGTATGCCTCGCCACAGGCCATGCCCGCTCCTCAACCCAACGGGCAGGCGAATGGCCACCCGCGCGGCGCGAACCCGCAGACCGGCAGCGCCCGCCGTGATGGGCGCAAGCCCTCACGTCGCCAGTGGCACGGTGACCGCCGTAACGGTAACGGCTAGCGCTGCTGCCCAATACCCACAAAATAAAAGGGCGTCCTGTACAAACAAGACGCCCGTTTTTCCGTGACATCGTAATGGTTCATTGCAGTCGAGAAGCAAAATGGCTAAGGACGATTACATTGACCCGAATGCGCTGCCGCTGACCGTCGATTCGCTGGCCGAGCAGCTTGCCGCGCGCGGGGTGAGCGCCGGGCAAACGGTGCTCGTCCACACGAGCATGAGCGCGTTGGGTTATGTTGCCGGCGGGCCGGTGGCCATCATTCAGGCGCTGCTGCGTGCCCTGTCGCCATCCGGAACGCTGATGATGCCAACGCACACTACCGACAATACCGACCCGGCCAACTGGCGGCATCCTCCCGTGCCGGAACACTGGTGGCCCATCATACGCCAGCACATGCCCGCCTATGACCCGCGAGTGACGCCAACCCGGTTGATGGGAAAGGTTGCCGAACTGTTCCGCACGTGGCCCGGCGTCGTCCGCAGCGCCCATCCGGCGGCCTCGTTCGCGGCGCTTGGCCCCAATGCGGCGTATCTGACGGCGGATCACACCTCGCCCGAAGACTGGTTTGGAGACAGATCGCCCATCGGAAAACTGTACGAACTGGACGGCCATGTTTTCCTGCTCGGCGTCGATCACGGCAACAACACCTCGCTGCATCTGGCCGAATACCGGGCCGATTTCCCCAAAAAATACGTGCGTGAAGGGGCGGCGATGATGGTGAATGGCGTTCGCCAGTGGGTCGAGTACGACCTGCTCGATATGAATGCCGATGATTTCCAGACGATTGGCGAAGCCTACGAAGCGGCCAACAACATCTCGCGCGGACGCGTTGGGCGGGCGGAGGTGCGCTTCATGAGGCAGCGCCCGCTGGTCGATTTCGCCGTTGAATGGATGGAAAAGCACCGGAACCTCACCCCCTAGCCCCTACGCGGTCTCGCTGCCGCTCAACTTCGGTCGGCTGCGCCGACCCGCTTCGTCCAAACCGTGTCCGATTTAGAAAGGGGGAATTGCAAAGCGTGAACACCTGTAGGGGCGACGCGGCGCGTCGCCCGCTAGGAAAAACCAGCCCGCTAAAGAGGCTGTAAGGCATTCGTCTAGCGGCGTAGGGAACCTCACTCCCTAACCCTACGCGGTCTCGCTGCCGCTCAACTTCGGTCGGCTGCGCCGACCCGCTTCGTTCAAATCGCGTCCGGTTTAGAGAGGGGAAGATGAGGTTCAGCGGTTCAGCTTCTCAGGTACGACGCGCCGTTGACATCGACAATCGTGCCGGTCAGATATTCCGCGCCTTCGGAGGCGAGGAACAGCGTTGTATAGGCGACATCTTCCGGGGTGGCGACGCGGCCCATGGGGCTTTGATTGCGAATGGAATCTGCCAGCGGCCCGGCGAGATCGCCGGCTGCCATATCGGTGGCGACGACGCCCGGCGCGACAATCGCGATATAGATTTTGTGGGGCGCGAGCGCGACCGCCAGCGACTGGCTCATGGCATTGAGCGCGGCTTTGCTAGCGGCGTACAGGGGGGCTTCGGGCTTGCCGCGAAAGGCGGTGCGCGACGAAATCGTGACGATGCGCCCGCCGGTTCCCTGCCGGATCATCTGCCGGGCGACGCAGTAGGTCGTGTTGGCCGCGCCGACCAGATTCGTGCTGAGAATGCGCTGGCCAATCGCCTGCCACTCGTCATAGCTCACGTCTGGCAGCGGGTGCTCCTGAAAGATGCCCGCGTTATTTACCAGAATGTCGACGCGGCCCATTTCCTCGACCACCGTTTCCACCATGCGCTCAACCGCTGCCGGATCGGCGATGTCGGCGGGCAGCAGCAGATGGCCTTCACCTTTCAGGCTTTCCAGCGTTTGCCGGGCGGCGTCGTGGTTCCCTCGGTAGTGAATGGCGACCCGCGCGCCGCGCAGCGCAAACTGGCGCGCGCATTCGCGGCCAATGCCACGCGACGCGCCGGTAATCAGAACGACTTTTCCTTCGAAATTCATGCGCTTTCTCGTTCGGTAAGCTCATCTGTCAGCTGCAAAACCAGCGCGATCAGCTCATCTGCAATGCGCTCGTGTACCGCATCGAACGGCAGAACCGGCTCGCGCACGCGGGAAGTCGCGTAGACGCCTTCGCGGTGCAGCAGCCGTTTGAAAAAGTGAATCGAAATATCGAGATGCTGGTTGGAAAAGGCCAGCACCGGCAGCAGGCGGCGGAACAGCGCCTGTGCCTGTTCGCGTTGCCCGGCGTGGTACAGCCGGTAGATGGTGGTGTAAATGCGGTGCATGCCGGTCGGCATGATGCTGTGAACGCCACGGTCGAAGGCTTCGATCATCTGCATGACGGCCCAGCCTCCGGCAACGTGCAGTCGCCCGCCGGTCGCTTCCAGAACCTGCGAATACTTGACACCCGCAGGCACGACCTCGATCTTCAACGACTGGAACGCTTCGACTTCCTCAAACAGGCGGGCGATCAGCGGAACCGGCACGCCGTAGCCGCTAAAGTCCCAATCCTGAAGCATCAGGAAGGGCGGTTGTATTCCGGCCAGCGCGCGCACGTCCGCCTCGTATTGGGCTTCGCTTTCGAACGGCAGACTGACCAGCACGCCGTCGCAGCCTAGCCGGAGCACCGTTTCGGCGTGGCGCAGGCGTTCGGCCTGAGTGGCGGCGGACGCGCCGCCGATGACGGGCACACGTCCCTGAACGACCTCGACGACCGTTCGCACCAGCAACTCGCGCTCGGCTTCGGTCAGCTTGTCGACTTCGCTGGCCATGGCCGGGACGAGAAAGCCGGATACGCCTGCCGCCAGCGCGCGCTCGACATTGCGCTCGACAGATGACGTGTCAATGCGGTCATCGTCCGTGAACGGCGTGTTCAGCACCGTGATGATGCCGCTGAGCCGGTGAAGAAGGTCGGAACCGGGCATAACTTGCTCAGGTTTTATCCTTTAATGCCGGTGCGCGAGATACCCTCGATGAAATAGCGCTGCAGCAGCATAAACACGATGATGGGCGGCAGCGCCGCCATGACCGCGCCCGCCATCGACTGGCCAAACGCCTGCGTGCCCTGCACCATGCCGGGGCGCAGGCTCATGAATTGCGCCACGCCGACCGGCAGCGTTCGCACGGCGTCGGTGCGCGTCACGATCAGCGGCCAGAAGAAGCTGTTCCACGTCGAAAGGAACGTGATAATCGCTACGGCGGTCAGGGCCGGGCGGGCCAGTGGCAGCACGACCGACCACCAGATACGCAGCGCGTTCGCGCCGTCCACCCGCGCCGCGTCTTCCAGATCGCTCGGAATGCTGAGGAAGAACTGGCGCATCAGAAAGACGCCGGTGACGTTGCCGCCAACGGGCAGGATCAGCGCCAGATAGCTGTCCGTCAGGCCCAGACGCGAAAACAGCAGGAACAGCGGAATGACGGTGATCTGGATCGGCACGAACAGCATGGCGATGGTGAGCATGAAGATCAGGTTGCGTCCACGAAACTCCATGCGCGCCAGCGCATAGCCCGCCAGCGAGTCGAGGAACAGCACGAGGATGGTCGCGGCGGTTGCCACAAGCAGGCTGTTGCCCGTCCAGCGCAGGATGGGGTAGTTATTGAGGACCTTCGTGAAGTTCTCAATCGTCGGCGTGCGCGGAATCCAGACGATTTCGGTCGTGGCGATTTGCGCTTCGGGCTTGAATGCGGTCGATAGCATCCAGCCAATGGGCGCGAGCGCCAGCACAACAATCACGCCGAGCAAAACATACCAGACCAGATTGCCGAGCAGTTTTGAGTTTTGCATCACTGCGCTCCTGACAGGCCACGCCGGTAAGCGCGCGTTTGCACGACCGCGAACACCACCAGAATGACGAACAGCAGCACGGCGATTGCCGAGCCATAGCCAAACTTGAGGAACTGGAAGCCGGTCGTATAGATGTACTGCACCAGCGTCAGCGTTGCCGTGCCGGGGCCGCCGGAGGTCATGACGAATACCAGATCGAAAACCTGGAACGAGTTGATGATCGTCAGCATCAGAACGAGAAACAGCGTGGGCGCGAGCAGCGGTATCGTGATGTGCCGGAAGAGGCCCAGACTGTCCGCGCCGTCAATACGCGCCGCTTCGTACAGCTCTGCCGGAATGTCCTGCAAGCCTGCCAGAAACAGCACCATGTTGTAACCGACGGTCCACCAGACCGTCGTCAGCACAATGCCGAGCAGCGCCCAGTCCTGGCTCACCAGCCAAGGGACTTTCCCCAGACCGAACGAGCTAAGCGCCAGATTGACGAGGCCGAAGTCCTTGTCCAGCAGCCACGTCCACAGCACGCCGACCACCGTCGACATGATGACGTAAGGCGTGAACACCGCCACGCGGCCCAGCGCACGCCCCGGCTTCTGGCGGTTGAGAAACAGCGCCAGCGCCAGCCCAAGCACGATCAGCAGCGGCACGGTAACGAGCGAAAAGATTGCCGTGTTGCGTAGCGCGTCGGCCAGCCGCGGGTCGCGCGTCATGGCCTGAAAGTTGGCAAGCCCGACCCACTGCGGTGTGCCGATGGCAGCCCAGTTGGTGAACGAGATGCCAAGACCGGCGATCGACGGGCCAAGCCGGAAGACGACGAAAAAAAACAGGTAGGGCAGGACGAACCAGTAAGGCGTGGCGTTGAAGCGCCAGGCCTGCCCGGCTGCCTGCTGCGTATCTGTCGTTCGCGCGCGCGGTAGGACTCGCATCGTTGCTTCCTTCACCATAATGGCCGGCTCGTCTTACGGCGGGCCGGCCATCACGTTCATGCTGGTTACGGGATGGACAGAATGCCGGTGATCGCGTCGCAGGCGATCTGGGATTCCGTCAGCGGGTCCGCCTGTTCCAGAATGATGTGCTGCGCCATGACCATCATCGGCGTGGGCGCATTGGAGGCGAAGATTTCATTGTGCTTGGGAATGTTCGGCAGCAGCACCTGGTAGGGCAGCATTTCCATGAAGGCATCCCGACCGGGCATGGCCTTGAATTCTTCCGATTCCACCAGTTCGAGGAAGATCGGCAACTGGCCCGATTCCAGCCATGCGGCGGAGTTGGCTGCCAGCCATTCCAGGAACTGGACGGCCTCATCGCGCTTCTCGGGGTCGGCCATCGACGGTAGCGTGAAGTTGTGGCCGCTGCCCCAGACTGCCGGCTGGTCAAAGACGGTCGGATAGGGCGCGGATGCCCAGTTGAAGCCGGATTCCTCACGCGCCGCTTCCAGCGCGGGGATCTGCCACGGGCCGTCGACCAGCATGGCGGTGCGTCCCGACAGGAAGTCGCGGGCATAGTCGGTCTGGCCCTGCGGGGCGATGTGGTGCGTGTAAACCAGATCCTGCAGGAACTGCCATGCCGCCGCCGACTTTTCGACGTCCATCGCGCACGACAGGCCGTCGTCGGAGATCAACTGCCCACCCTGCTGGTTGTACAGCGACCACCACTGGAAGAAGGCGTGATGGTTGGTGTGCATGTTGATGGCATACTGGACGATGTTCTCAGGGTCGAAGCCTTCGTCGCCGGGGTGCAGGCCGTTGGCGTCCTTCGTCAGCAGGCGGCCGATTTCGATCAGCTCCTCGCCGGTCGCGGGCGGCGCTTCAATGCCGGCCTCTTCGAACAGGTCGACGTTATAGAAGATGCCGTGAACCGCGAGATCGAGCGGGATAGCGTACATCACGCCGTTGTAGAACTGGCGTTCCCACGCCACCGGGTTGTAGTTTTCTTCCTTGATGACCTCGGAATTGGCGACGATTTCATCCACCGGGTCGAGCATGCCCAGCTCGATGAACTGCGCCATTTCCTGCGGGTGCATGGCCAGAATGTCGGGCGCTTCGCCGGCGCTGGCCGAAGCGACAAAGCTGTCGAACAGCGGCGACCACTGCTGAATGCTCAGGTTAACCTGAATGTTGGGGTTTTCTTCGTTCCACCGCTCAACGATCTGGCGCATGATGTCGCCGTCCGGCCCCGTCCAGCCGCCCCAGAACTCGATGGTGACGACTTCATCCTGAGCCGAGACGCCGCCGCCGACCAGCAGCGCAAGCACAAACAGAAGGGGGAGGATTTTACGCATGATCTACTCCTTCTCATGAATAACGTTACTCGCTCTGAAGGTGCGAAATAGCTGTTGTTGTCGTGCAGTCTCCTTTCACTCACAACGCCGTCATGTGCAATTCGAGCGCGCTGAGCGCTTGCCAGCACGCATCGATAGCTGCCTGAGGGGCCTGAGGCAGCGGCGCGCGCACATCGCCAACCGGCAGCCCTCGCTTTGCCATCATGCCCTTGTAGAGTGACAGATCCGCGCCGTCCTTCAGAATGCGGCGTACGGCGTCAAGTTTGGCCTGAAGTTCACGCGCGGTGGCGAGATCGCCCCGGCTGGCGGCGTTGTACAGTGCCACCACCAGCTCCGGCACGACGTTGGCATTGCCTGATACGCAGGCGTCAAGCCCATTGCCGATGCCGGTCATGATAAGGCTGTCGGGGCCGATGGCCGTGTTAAAGCGGTCGCCGAGGGTTGCTTTTGCGGTGAAGAGAACGTCTAGCGAGCCGCTACTATCTTTCAGACCGATGATATTGGGCGTGTTTTCCGCCAGATGGATGACAACCTCGCTGGAAAGCGGGTTGTTGGCGACGGCGGGATTGGCGTACAGGTAAAGCGGGAAGTCAGGGACCGCTTCCGCGACGGTCTGGAAATGGCGGATGAGCGCCTCGTTGCTAAGGCGGAAATAGTACGGTGTGATGATCGCGGCGGCGTTCGCGCCGATTGCCTGCGCGTGCTGCGTCAGTGCGATTGTGCCTCGTGTCGTGATATCGCCGGTGTGAACGATGACCGGCACACGCCCGCCGGCGGCCCGCACGACCGCTTCGGCCAGCCGCTGGCGCTCGTCTGGCGTCAGCAGAGGGCCTTCACCCGTCGTGCCCAACGGGAAAAGACCGGCCACGCCGCGCTCGATCAGATAGTCGATAAGCGGCGGCAGCGCCGCCGGATTGAGTTCGCCTGCTTCGTCAAATGGGGTCAGCAGCGGGACGATGACGCCCTTAATGTTTTGATAGTTCATGTGCCGGTTGTCCTTGTGCAAGCCAGTCCTCTGTGAACCGGGCGTAGTGAATGTGCTCGCGCCTGTAGGTGTAAACGAGGTGCAGAAGCTCGTCTTCAGTTTGCAGCAGCGTCGGGTATGAAAACTCGTGACGCTCGTCCTCGATGACCTGCATGGCCGACCAGCGCTCGTCCTCATCGCCGATCATGACACATAACGGCGTTCGCAGGGTCGCGCTGTTGTTGAACGCCAGCACGAGCCTGCCACTACGCAGGCGCAGCAGGTCGATGCCGGAGTTCGGGTTGGGCAGGCCGGTCGGCGTGGCGATACTCCACGTTTCGCCGCCGTCGAACGACTCCGTTCGCCAGATGAAACCGCCTTTGCCGCCGGTTCTCAGATAAGCCAGCAGGCTGCCGTCCGAGCGCTGTACCAGACACGGATGGATATTGCCCGCTTCGGTCGTGATCGGTTCGGTCAACCGCCAGCTTGCGCCGTCATCATCCGAGATCAACATGCGCGATTGCCACGTATTCTCGTCGTAGGCGGGCAGGATGATGCGGCCCGGCAGCACCAGCGGTTTGCTGCGGAACATCAGGCCGGGATAGTCGAGCAGGCGAACGGGCGGTTCCCATGTCCTGCCGTTATCCCATGAGCGCTGCATATGGGGTTGAGCGCTGGTCCAGTCGCGGTCGGTGATAACGTTGAAAAACAGCCACAGACTGCCATCGGGGCGGGGTAGAAAGACGTTCTGGCCCAGCGCGTGATACGGCACTTCGGCGATGACCTGCGGCTCAGACCATGCGGTTGCGCCCGGTTCCAGCCGCGACGACAAAATGACGACATCGGGCGCGGTTTCGTACGAGCCGCCGAACCACGCGCTCAGCAGCGTGCCGTCGGGCAGCGCGCAGATGGTCCCGCAGTGGGCCGTGGGGCGGTCTGGCAACTGGTCAAAAATCGGTGCTTTAAGAATCATTGGCAATTATTTCCGTTCCGGTACGTGCGCGTTGCGCGAAAGCGTCGATGGCACATAGCCCATACGGCGGGAAATTTCGTGCGCCGTCTGTACCAGTGCCGCGGCGAGGGATTCCCGGTTCGCGTCGATGATATTCGGGTCCGCGCCGGAGATGCTGCACGCGGCGACGATGCGCCCGCGCGCGTCGAAGATCGGCGCGCCGATGCAATAAGTGTCGTATTCGTGTTCCTGACGGTCGAGCGCATAGCCCTGCGCGCGGATCTGCGCCAGCTCCGCTTCCAGTTCTTCGAGCGAGGCGATGGTGAATTCGGTGAAGGTGGGCATGCCCGCGCGCTCGATAATCTCTCGAACCGTAGCCTGAGGAAGTTCGGCGAGAATAGCCTTGCCGAGCGAAGTGCAGTGCAGCGGGACGCGATCGCCGACGGCGCTGCGGGCCAGCAGGCGCTGTGACGACTCGATCGCGTAGATGTAGAGCAGGGCATCGCCATCCTTAACGGCGAGGTAGACCGTCTCGTTACACGAGTCGGCCAGCGCGCGCAGCAACGGGGCGGCGCGGTCGCGCAGTTCGACGTTGACGCGCACGTTCTGCGTCAGTGCGATGATCTCGGTTCCCAGCGCGTAACTATCGCCGTCAACCTTTTCGATCATGCCCGCCATCGCCAGCGTGTTGAGCAGGTTATGAGCGGTGCTCTTCGGCATGTCCAGCCGCCGGCTGATCTGTGCCAGCGAGAGGCGCGGCTCGTGCTCGTTGAAGAGCTTCATGATCGTAATAGCCTTATAAACCGAATTTATCATCTACCGCCGGCCCTTCCGTTCAGTATCGTGGAATGGCGTTCTCCAACACCGAACACTTCGATTGTAAGCAGGAACAGCGGGCGGTGTCAACAAACGCTACCGGGTACAACGAGCGTGAGGTTGTCGGCTGGGGGTTACATTGATGGGCGCGTCGCAGTGGGTACTGCGTCCCTGCGCGCCACCGGCAATAAAAACAGGCCGGAGCGTATTGCCCCGGCCTGTTGTGTTCATGACGCTATGAAATGGTGGGGAGTGGGATCAGCCTTCGGGGGTTTCCGTGGCTTCGGCGTCTTCACTACCCGTATCTTCAGCGGCGGTATCGTCAGCGGTCGTTTCTTCCGGCTGGGCAGCCGCTTCCTGCTGCGCCGCCTGAGCGGCCAGCTGATTCTGAGCCGCGATCCAGAAGCAGGTCACGCTCGGAGCGGGAGTCGCCGTCGCGGCGTCGTCTTCAGCCTCGTCCTCATCGGCCACAGCGCCGGGGCACAGCGGCATGGACGGGAGCGCACCGGCCGCGGCCTGAGGCGTGTTGAAGCGGTAGACGATATAGTCACCCGTGCCGCCCGCCTGGATCACCAGCAGGTCGCCGGCGCAGCCAACGTTGGGCCACAGGTCCTGAGAACCCTGAGAACTGACCTTGTAGACGCGGATATTGCCGCAGCTTTCAAGCTGGCCATCGCTCGGGCTTTGCTGCAGTTCGACATCCTGCGCGCTCAACTGCTGTGTCAGGCTGCCAAGCAGGCTGAACTGCCCGGCCTGCGCGCGCCGCACACCCGTACCCCCGATGACGCTCAGGTCAAAGGTGTAGGTGTCAAAACCGGTCAATTCCACGATGTCGATCAAAGTTGCGCCGGTGGGCAAGCCATTCGGTTGCTGGCTACCGGTCACCTGTTGCTGGGTGGTTGTGGTTTGTGTCGTCTCTTCAACAGTTGCGTCCTGTTGTTCCGTCGTTCCCTGGTCTGCCTCTTCGGTCGCTTCCTGCGCGAAGACGGTAAACGTGGTCGCCAGGGCCAACAGCATCATCAGCGTAACAAGTAAGCGCAACGATCGTGACATGTGATTCCTCCTGTTAGGTCATGCCAAGTGAAATATTATGGTGGTCATTAACCCGGCTGGCAATGGGCCAACTGGCCACTCTGATAGCCAATTGGTCCCCTATGACTATTGAGCGATTTTGCGCATGTCAAATTTACGGCATGCTGTTTATTGGGGCATAATTAATAGTGGCGATTTGTGCTGCTAATCACTCCAGCAGCGTAAGTTAGACAGGTTTAATAACGGTGAGTGTGGATGCGATCAAAGACGAGTACGTTCGGTTACGCCGGATGGGGCTGGATGGCGGGAGCGCGCTTGCCCAGCTTGCCGTCGAGATCGCGCTGCTGAACGATGCCGACCAACTCTCGCTTTTCCGCGCACTGGAGACGTGGGAACAGAGCAACGACGGTCTGCCCCCTGCTTTCCCCGATCCCGACGAAGTCACCGTCATCGAAGCGACCAACCTGCGCGCGCGCGAGCAAATTCGCTGCCCCAACTGCGGCAAGCTGAATCCCAGCAATCAGGTGATGTGTTACGCCTGTGGCCAGTTCATTGTGCTGAACCACAACAAGTTTGCGACGCAGCCGCTAAACGCCACGGGCGATAACCTGCCTCCCGGTAGCTATTTTGGCCCGCACTCGCTGCTGGTATTCAAGATCAAGCTGAGCGGCGAGATTTTTATAATGCGCCCTCAGTTAAAGCCAGACCTGTTCCTCATTGGCCGCGGCGTGAACGGCGTCGTCAAGGCCGATCGCGACCTCGGCGCGCCGCTTCCGGCCATGCTGGGCGTGTCGCGCGTGCATCTTGGCCTGATGTACGACGCGCAGCGATGCCTGCTGACCGTTATGGACATGGGTAGCTCCAATGGCACGCTGCACAACGGCCAGCCGTTGTACGCCGGAGAAACACACATTTTGCGCCACGGCGACGAGCTTCTGCTGGGCAGGTTGCCGCTTGCCGTGACGTTTCACCATCCCATTCGTGAAAACGATTCGCCCTGATACTACGCTTCGCTGGTTCCGAGCGTTAGATTGCCCGGGTTCTTCCTCTGCGCGCGCAGTTCGGCGGCCTGTTCTTTCAGGCTCTTGAAATATTCGGAGCTCGTGATTTCGTTAACCTGCTGCGCCCGCTTCACCTGATCGATCTCGACTTGCAGGCGCACGACTTCCTGCTTGAGTTGCGTTTCGCGCTGGACGACGCTGTGCGCCATCTGCCGGAAAACCGTCGCCATGTTGCCCAGTTCGTCCGAGCGCCGGCTCACACGCTGGAACTCCGGCGAATCCAGATCGCCTTCGTTCAGGCTGTCGGAGCTGATCTTGTTGGCAAGTCCCGCGATGGTCATGATGGGCGAAACTACGGCCCGATGGAGCAGGAAGTTGACCACCAGCACGACCGCGAGAAAGACAATCGTCACACCTGCCATCACCAGATTGAGGGTTGATTGCGCGTTACTCAGCACTTCTTCGGCAGGCACGTAAATCATCTGCGCCGCGATAATATCGTTCATCTGCCAGCCAAAACCCGCTTCCGGCCCGTAGGTGTTAATCAGGCTGGCGGGCGCGACCGCCGGATCGCTGTGGCACTGCAGGCAGGTTTCCGAGGACAGGCGGAGCGGGCGGGCGCTGTAGAAAACGCGCTCGCCATCGAGATTGCGAAAACCGGAGATTTCCTGCGTGTCTGGGTCGGTGTAAAAAGTCTGCAGGATTTGCGTTTCGAACGGGTCGGCGGTGTTACGCGGGTTTGTCGGGTTGTTGGAGGCTTCCTTGTAGAAAAAGTCGCTGTAGAGTTCGTTCTGGCGCAGGTTCTCGAATACTTCGCGCGCCGAATAGGCTGGAACAGTCTCCGAGATAAACTCGGGCTGGGTCACCAGCTCGTCGGCCAGCAGCGGGTTGATGTGCGCGGTGGTGTAGCGGCGAACGGCATTCATGGCTTCGATCAGAATGCTGCCCTGCCGGGCGACATCTTCCTCGGCCCGGCGTTCGACCAGCCGCGATAGCACGAGCCAGCTTGCCGCAATCGCGACGAAGAAGATGACGACCATGCCGATGGTGAACTTGCTGCGGAGAGACAGGTTTCGCAAGGTTCTCACGGCTCGCCCTTTTCGTGCCCAAATGTCTGCTGATTTGTCTATTTAAACGCATAATAACGGGAATGTTCCTTAATGTTTAGATTAGTTAGCGTTATTTAACGATCCTTATTCCCCTGATTGCATAAAGTGTCTGACTTCACCGTTTGTCATCTGTAAGGATTAAATCATGCCGATGTCTGCCGCTTTCCGTGAGCGCCTGCTGCCCAGACTGGATGCGATAGCCGCTTATTTCGGCACGCCGTTTCATATCTATGACGAAGCGGGTATCCGCGAAACAGGCCGCGCTTTGCTGGCGGCCTTTGCGGCTCGCCCCGGTTTTCGCGAATACTTCGCCGTCAAGGCGCTGCCCAATCCCGCCATTTTGCGGCTGATGCAAAGTCTGGGCTTTGGCTTTGATTGCAGCTCGGTTCCCGAATTGATCCTCAGCCGGGGCATCGGCGCGCGCGGCGAGGACATCATGTTCACGTCGAACAATACGACCGCTGATGAGTTTCGCGCCGCGCTGGAGCAGGGCGGCTGCATCGTCAATCTGGACGACCCGGCGCTGCTCGACCGCCTGCCCGCCGTGCCGGAGGTTCTGTGCCTGCGCTACAACCCGGGGCCGGAGCGCGGCGGCAATGCCATCATCGGTAATCCCGTTGAGTCTAAGTTCGGGATGCGGCGCGACCAGTTGCTCGACGCGTACCGGGCGGCCCGCGCGCTGGGTGTGCGGCGCTTCGGCCTGCATACGATGCTCGTTTCGAACGAGCGCGACTATACCTACATGGTCGAAACCGCGCGTATGTTGCTTGATCTGGTGGCGTGGCTGGAACGGGCGTTGGACATTACTTTTGAGTTCGTCAATATCGGCGGCGGGCTGGGTATTCCCTATCGCCCGGACGACTTGCCGCTCGATCTGGAGGCCATGGCCCGCGACATCAACGCGCTGTTCGACGCCTTCGCGGCGCGGCATGGCCATGCGCCCCGGCTGTACATGGAGAGCGGCCGCTATATGACGGGGCCGCACGGCGTGCTGGTGACGCGCGCGATCAACCGCAAGCAGACCTATCGCACCTATATCGGCGTGGATGCCAGCATGCCGGCGCTGATGCGCCCCGGCATGTATGGCGCGTACCATCACATCGACGTGCCGGGCAAGGATGGGGACGACCGGCGTGAGGTCGTGGACGTTGTCGGCGCGCTGTGCGAAAACAACGACAAATTCGCCGTTCAGCGGGTGCTGCCGCCTGTCGAAGTGGGCGACCTGCTCGTGATCCACGACACGGGCGCGCACGGTCATGCCATGGGCTTCAACTACAACGGCCGCCTGCGCCCGCAGGAACTCCTGCTGCGCGCCGACGGCTCGGTCGAGCTGATTCGCCGCGCCGAGACGGTTGAGGACTATGTGGCGACGCTGCAATTCGAGGCGAAGGTATGGCGCTAGCCTGTCCGCTGCATCCCGGCTTCCGCCACCATCAGCACAATGCGCCCGCGCCCGTGGCCGGTTTCGCACAGCGCATGTGCCTGCTGTACTTCCTGCAGCGGAAAACATGGCCCGACGACCGCGCGGATATGCCCTTCGACGATTAACCCGGCGATGCTGTTCAGCAGCGCGGTTGGCGGGTAGGGGAAGGTCACCGAGTTCTTGATGGCGCGAACGCCGCGCGCCCGCGCTACCTCCTCTGGTGGTTCTTCCAGCAGCGAGACGAGCGTCCCGCCGCGCCGGATGACGCGCAGCGAGCGTTCCGTTACCTCGCCGCCGACCGTATCCAGCACCAGATCGACAGCGCCGGTGGCTTCCTCAAACGGTGTTTTCGTGTAGTCGATCACAATGTCCGCGCCGAGCGAGCGCACGAATTCTACGTTGCTGCCTGACGCCGTGGCGATGACCTGCGCGCCTTTCCAGCGGGCCAACTGCACGGCGTACAGGCCGACGCCGCCTGCGCCGCCGTGGATCAGGGCGCGCTGCCCGGCCTGCAATTGCCCGTTGTCGAACAACGACGTCCAGGCGGTGGTCGCCCCGCCGGAGATGGTCGCCGCCTCGGCAAAGCTGAGCGTTTCGGGCTTGAGCGCCAGCGTTTCGACCGCCGCCGTGGTGTATTCCGCGTATGCGCCGTTGTTCGTGCGGCCAAAGACGGCGTCGCCCGGCGCGAAGGCGGTCACATCCGGACCAACCGCCTCGACCACACCGGCTACGGCGCTGCCGGGGATGTAGGGGAAGGTGGTCGCATGGATGCCGCGGAAGAAACCTTGCCTGCGCTTGACATCCGCCGGAAGCACGCCCGCCGCGATCACGCGCAGTAATACTTCACCCGCTTGCGGTTCGGGGCGGGGGATTTGTTCGAGCCGCAGCTCTTTCGGCCCGCCGTACTGATAGACGCGCACGGTGCGCATCGCTACCGCTGGCATGGTTCCTGTGCTCCCCACTGGCCTTTGCCGCCCAGTGTAGCGGCCCGTGAGGCCGGTTTCGCCCGACCATGGGACAGTTTTCCGCCTGTACGAACGGGCAATCAGGCCGCGAACGCGATAGACACCGGCTACCGTTTCGACGGAATCCCCGGATTGCGCGGGTAGGCGTATTTGCGCTGATGCCAGTAGGGATAAGGCGGCTTCAACTCGCTGACGGCGTCCAGACGATCCATCTCCTCGTCCGTAAGCCGCCACGTGGCCGCCTGCAGGTTGTCCTGCAATTGCTGCGGGTTGCGCGCGCCGAAAATGACCGAGGTGACGCCCGGCTTACGCAGCAGCCAGTTCAGCGAAACCTGTGTCGGCGTGACGCCGCGCTGCTGGGCAATGTCGATCACCGTCTCCACCACGTCGTATGCCTGATCCTGCGACATTTGCATCGCCGGGTCGGAATCCCACGACCAGCGGTGGACTTCGCTTGGCCCTTCCTGCCCGCGGCGGAATTTCCCGGTCAGGAAGCCTGCCGCCAGCGGACTCCATACGAGAATGCCGACATTCTGGTCGAGCGACAGGGGAACCAGTTCGTACTCCAGTTCGCGCCCGACGAGCGAGTAGTAGACCTGATGCGACACGTAGCGCGGCAGCAGGTATTTCTCCGATGTCCACAACGCTTTCATCAGATGCCATGCCGAATAGTTGGAGCAGCCGATGTAGCGCACTTTTCCGGCGCGGATCAGGTCGTCGAACGCCGACAGCGTTTCATCGAGTGGCGTGAAGGCGTCGAAGCCGTGCGCCTGATAGAGGTCGATGTAGTCGGTGTTCAGGCGGCGCAGCGAGTCCTCGCACGCCTTGATGATGTGGGCGCGGGAGAGGCCCCGGTCGTTTGGCCCGTCGCCCATGCGCCCGAAGACCTTGGTCGCCACCAGCAGGCGGTCGCGCTTGCCCTTAATGGCCTGTCCGAGCACTTCCTCCGAACGGCCCTGCGCGTAGGTGTTGGCGGTGTCGAACAGGTTAACGCCCGCGTCCAGGCACATGTCGACCATCGTGCGCGCCTCGTCCACGTCCGTCGTGCCGATACGCGGCGATCCCTCCTTGCCCGCGAAGCTCATCGTGCCGAGCGCAAGCACGGAAACCTGAAGCCCGGAGTTTCCCAACAAGCGTGTTTCCATGAAGCACATCCTTTGCGTACAGAACGCCGGCGGCCCGCGCCGTACCGCCGGCGGACGAGACTAAGTGAGGGGGATTGTAACGCGACACATACTAGTTTCTCGTAATTTCCGCTTCGTATAGGGCAATGTATTGGTTGTAATCAACGGCACTCGTCTGAGGCAAGCGTTGGCAGTGCGAGACTTTCCAAGCGAATCGCTATTCGAGATATCCAGCCTACTACGCCAGTGTTGGTAGCCACGCAGAGATAGGCGCCATCTTGACCTTGTCCGAGAACTGCGATGTGTTCGCTCATAGTTAGATCTGTAATAACACTTGCACGGAACATTGGTTCAGAACGTAAGGCAACTCGGGACACGACAACGACGCCACTAGCCACAGGCTGAGGCATATCACTTGGTCGTGGTATCGGAGTTGGCCGAGGCGTAGCTATCGGTGTCACTACAAATACAGGCGATGTGATGCCATCGCCTCTCCGCTGGCGCTTGAATATGAGTTCGACTCTATAGCTGTACTGCGTACTTTTATCTATGAGCGTTACTAGTTCCCAACCGTCAAGGCCGAATACATCAAGATAGTAGTCTAGACCTTGAAATATATCTTCTAAACAGTCTTCCTCTAGACAACTTGGCATAGCGAGATGTGTGTATTCTGGTCGAGAGGGAATCACAAGTTCAACTAAATTTCCGTCAAAATCTGTATCATATTGTGTATATGACAAAATTAGGTATTCCCATATAGGCCCCAGATAATCCTGGCCCATTGGCGAAGCAGAGGTGAAATGAAAGCTAGATATGACAACGAGAAGAACTACAAGTGCCTTAGGCATCATAATTTTTAGTCCTGTTCTGCAAGAGCCATTACATCACTAAGTTAAAGTAATAATACTAAGAGTGTAATCTGGAACCAATGTAAATTCTGTAACAGCCTCGTGTCTCGGCCCGCCGCTGCCTTTTCCAAATCCTGCTTTTGGATTTGGAGAAGGGGAGCCAGCGTATGCGAGAGGGCTTGCAAAAGCGTAGCAGCGTTGCGCTTGTCCAGTTCCCCCTCTCTAAACCGGACACGATTTGGACGAAGCGGGTTGGCGAAGCCGACCGAAGTTGAGCGGCAGCGAGACCGCGTAGGGTTAGGGGGTGAGGTTCCGTGTTCGCCATAGGTCAATACGCTTAGATGAGAAAGTGCGGGCGACGCGCCGCGTCGCCCCTACAGGTGTCCACGGTTTGCAGTTTCCCCTTCTCTAAAAAGACCGTATCCCGCGAACTGGTTGACATCGCGCGAGAAGTCGTGCTATGCTCTCCGCGCAGAAGCTATTTTGAGGGACAAACGATCTCCATGCAGGCGCACGCGCTTCTGAACCGCTCGTTCTACTTTAGCTACTACTATTACTTTAGCGACGGCATAGAAGGTCGGGCGTTCAGTGCTGCGTGTGACGAGGAACAAATGTAACCTCAGTCCAGACGAGAAAGAGAAGGCGCAGAGCGAACGCTCCGCGCCTTTTTTGTTACTCAAGCGCATGACGAGGAGGAGAATACAGAATGGCGATGATGGTACGTGGCGTGCGCGGGGCGACAACGGTCAAAAACAACGATGCCGATGAAATTCTGGCGGCGACGAAGGAATTGCTGGCCGCGATCGTCGAAGCGAACGGCATCGAAGAGGAGCAGGTGGCGAGCGTGCTGTTTACGACCTCGCCCGACCTGACGGCAGTCTATCCGGCGCAGGCCGCGCGCGACTTCGGCTGGCGGCGCGTGGCGCTCATGGGCAGCCAGGAGGCCGACATCGCGGGAGGGCTGGATCACTGTATCCGCATCCTGATCCACTGGAACACCGAGCGCAGTCTGGACGAAGTACAGCATGTTTATCTGAATGACGCGGTGCGCCTGCGCCCGGACCTGTATCCTACGAACAAAATCGTACTGAACGGAGGAAACGAACAATGATTGTGGTCATGAAGCACAACGCCTCGGCAAAAGAAATATCAGATGTGATCAGCCGCATTCGCGCTGATGGCTATGAAGCGCACCTGTCGGAAGGCGAGGAGCGCACGGTCATTGGCGTCGTCGGTGAAAGCCCGACGCCGCTGCGCGAGGATAATTACAGCGCGATGGATGGCGTCGACAGCGTTGTACGCATTTCCGTGCCCTACAAGCTGGCCAGCCGCGAGTTCCATCCTGCCGATAGCATTGTGCCGCTCAATGGCACGGGGGCGGGCAGCAACCAGATAGTCGTTATCGCCGGGCCGTGCTCGGTCGAGAGCCGGGAGCAGATCATCGAAACGGCCTGCGCGGTCAAGGAAGCGGGCGCGACGGCCCTGCGCGGCGGCGCGTTCAAGCCGCGCACCTCGCCCTACAGCTTCCAAGGGCACGGCGAAAAGGCGCTCCAGTGGCTGGCCGAAGCGCGCGAGCGCACCGGGCTGCCGATTGTCACCGAGGTGATGGACACGACGCAGATCGAGATGGTTTGCGAATACGCGGATGTGTTGCAGATCGGCGCGCGCAACATGCAGAATTTCAGCCTGTTGCACGCGGTCGGCGAAAGCCAGTTCCCGGTGCTGCTCAAGCGCGGTATGGCAAGCACCATGGAAGACCTCTTGATGTCGGCTGAATACATCCTTTCTCATGGCAATAATCGCGTCATATTGTGCGAGCGCGGCATTCGCACCTTTGAAAAGTACACCCGCAACACCTTTGACGTGAACGCGATTCCGGTTTTGAAGGCGCGCACGCACTTGCCGGTCATCGCCGACCCCAGCCACGCGGTCGGCTACTGGGAATATGTGGAAGCGATTGCGCGTTCGGCAATCGCGGCAGGCGCGGATGGTCTGATTGTCGAAGTGCATCCCGAGCCGGACAAGGCGCTGTCGGACGGCAGGCAGAGCCTGACCTACAAGCGTTTCCGCTCCATGATGGAGCAGGTGGCTCGGGTAGCGCAGGCCGTAGGGCGGACAGCGTAATATGTCCGCCGGTGGCTTTACGGCAAAACATCTTGCCATCGTCGGCCTTGGGCTGATGGGGGGCTCGATGGCGCTGGCGCTCCGCCCGTATGCCGACCGGATCACCGCCGTCGATCCTGACCCGCACACCCGCGACTATGCCTGTCGCGTTGGTATGGTCGACGCCGCCACGGACGATCTCAAAACCGGCGTGAGCGAGGCCGATGTTGTCGTTCTCGCCGCGCCGGTGCGTACGATCCTCTCGATGGTGCGCAACCGCATCGGCGCGTACCTGCGTATGAACACGCTGCTGATTGACATCGGCAGCACGAAAGAAGATATTTGTAACGCCATGGGCGCGCTGCCGATCGGCATTCAGGCCGTCGGCGGCCATCCCATGACCGGCAAGGAACAGAGCGGCTGCGAGGCCAGCGAAGCGACGCTTTTCCAGAACAGGCCGTTCGTGCTTTGCCCAACACGGCGCACGACCCCGGCGGCGCGGCTGCGTGCGCTGGCGTTTGTCGAGGCGCTCGGCGCGGTCGCTATCGAGATGGACGCCCACCGGCACGACCGGATCGTCGCCGCCATCAGCCACCTGCCGTATCTTTTGAGCGCGGCGCTGGTGACGACCGTCGCGCAGGAAGCCGAAAACGACGACGCCGTATGGGCGCTGGCGGCGGGCGGCTTCCGCGATATGTCGCGTCTGGCGGGGCAGGACGTGCGCATGATGGGCGATATTCTCAGCACGAATACACAGGCCGTGGCAACCCTGCTGGCGCATTTCCGCATGCAGCTTGCCATGCTCGAAGCGATGCTGATTTCACGGGATGAGCAGAAGCTGGCCGAACGGCTGACGCCCGCGCGAACGGCGCGTCTGGCGTGGGTCCAGCGCCAGGAGAACGGACGAAAAAATGACGGCGGTTGATTATTTCCGTGTGGTTCCCGGCGCGCCGCTGCGCGGGACGACCACCGTGCCCGGCGACAAGTCGATTTCGCATCGCGGCGTGCTGCTCGGCATGTTGGCCCAAGGCGAAACACATATCCGCGGCTGGCTTCCCGCCGGCGACACCGAGTCCTCGCTGCGAACGGTGCAGGCGCTTGGCGTTCCGGTGGAGCGGCACAGCGCCACCGAACTGACTTTGCGCGGTGGCGAGCTGACTCCACCTTCCGGGCCGCTCAATCTCGGCAACGCCGGTACGGGCATTCGCCTGATGGCGGGCATCATGGCGGGCCAGCCGTTCCCAAGCGTGCTCGATGGCAGCGAACAGTTGCGCCGCCGCCCCATGAACCGCATCATCGCTCCGCTGACGCAGATGGGCGCGAAGATCAGCGGCACAAACGGACGCGCGCCGCTGACGATTGAACCGGCAGCGCTGCACGGAATTCGCTACGAGATGCCGGTCGCCAGCGCGCAGGTCAAAAGCGCGATCCTGTTGGCGGGCCTGTTCGCGCAGGGTGAGACGGTCGTCGTGCAGCCCGGCCCCGCCCGCGACCACACCGAGCGTATGCTTCGGGCGATGGGCGCGCCGCTGGAAGTCGACGGCAACACGGTCACGATCGGGCCAACTGACGGGCTGAAGCCCGTGGATTTCACCGTGCCGGGCGATGCGTCTTCGGCGGCTTTCCCGGTCGTCGCGGCGCTCGTCGTGCCGGGGAGCGATATCACGCTGACCAACATCAACCTCAACAGCACGCGCACGGGCCTGTTCGATGTCCTGCAGGCCATGGGCGCGCAACTGGAAATCGTCGAAACCGGCCTTGCCGCCGGCGAGCCGGTTGGCACGATCCGCGCGCGCCACAGCCAGCTTAAGGGCATCGAAGTTGGCGGCGAACTGGTCGTGCGCATGATCGATGAGTTCCCGATTTTCATGGTCGCGGCGCTGGCAGCCGAAGGGGTGACCGTCGTCCGCGATGCACAGGAACTGCGCGTTAAGGAAACCGACCGCATCGCCGTGATGAGCGCTGAGCTTCGCAAACTCGGCGCGCAGATCACCGAAACTGAGGACGGGTTTGTCATCTCCGGGCCGCAGCGTCTGACCGGCGCGGAAGTCGAAGGACACGACGACCACCGCATCGCCATGAGCATGGCTGTCGCCGGGTTGATCGCCAGCGGCGAGACTCGCGTCATCGATGCCAAATGCGCCGCCGACTCGTTCCCCGGTTATGCCGAAACGCTGCGCGGGCTGGGCGCGGAGATCGAACAGTTGGCCCTGCCGCCCGTCGGCACAAAGAGCGGGTGAGGTGAATATGGCAACCTATCGTCTTGGCGTCATCGGTTGGCCTGTTGAGCACAGCCTTAGCCCTGCCATGCATAACGCGGCTTTTCAGGCTCTGGGCATGGATAACTGGCAGTACGAACTGCTGCCGGTTCCGCCCGACATCGTCCGGCTGGCGCTGCGCGAGTTTCGCAATCATGGTTACGTCGGCGTTAACGTCACCGTGCCGCTGAAAGAGCTGGTCATGCCACATGTGCGCCCTGATGAACGGGCGCAGGCGATTGGCGCGGTGAATACCATTACCCTGCGCGATTTGAGCGCCACCAACACCGACGTGCCGGGCTTCATGGATGACCTGAAGGCCAACGGCGTTGACGTTGCCGGAAAACGGGTGATCGTGCTTGGGGCAGGGGGCGCGGCGCGGGCTGCTGTGTATGGTCTGGCGCAGGCGGGCGCTGTCATCGCCGTTGTCAACCGCACGCCGGAGCGCGCCGAGCAGATGGTCGAAGCGCTCAAGGTCGATGCCATGCCGATGACGCTCGAAGCGGCAATCCGCGTTCGCCCGGATTTGATTGTCAACTGCACGAGCGTTGGCATGTGGCCGAACACAAACGCTTCGCCATGGCCTGCAGACGTGCCGTTTCCCGAAGGCGTGACCGTATACGATATGGTTTATCGCCCGGAACGCACGCGCTTCATGGCGCAGGCTGAAGCGGCGGGCGGTCGGGCAATCGGCGGTCTGGGGATGCTGGCGCGGCAGGGCGCGGCGGCGTTTGAAATCTGGACGGGCAAGCAAGCGCCGGTTGACGTGATGCTCAATGCTGCTCGGACCGTCCTGCGCGCGCGCGAAAGCGCCGAAAAGACCTGATCGACGAATTTTACGCCGGTGGTTTCAGCCCTCGGCGTAAGGCTGGCACGATAGGCCGGGTGGTTCATAACATCAACGAAGGGACAGGCATGCTACGGATTTTGACGGCGGGGGAAAGCCACGGGCCGCTGCTTACCGCGATTGTGGAGGGAATGCCCGCGGGTTTGCCGCTTACTGCCGAGGACATCAATGTCGAGCTGGCGCGGCGGCAGCAGGGCTACGGTTCTGGCGGGCGTATGACGATTGAGCGCGATCAGGTGCAGATCACGGCGGGCGTCATGAATGGCGTCACGACCGGCGGGCCGATCGCCTTGCACGTGGAAAACCGCGATTTCAAGAACTGGAAAGACAGAGCCATCACACCGATGACGACGCCGCGCCCCGGTCACGCCGATCTGACCGGCGCGATCAAGTATGGCTATCGCGAGCTGCGCGTCGCGCTGGAACGGGCGAGCGCGCGCGAGACGACCATGCGCGTCGCCGTTGGCGCGATCTGCAAGAAGCTGCTGTCACAGTTCGGCATCGTCGTCGGCGGCTATGTCGTGCAGATCGGTTCGGTGGTGGTGGAGCTGCCCGACGACTATCCGCTCGAAGCGCGCATTGCCGATGCCGAAAAGAGCGACGTGCGCTGCCCCGATCCTGAAGCGTCGCAGCGTATGCACGAGGAAATCCGGCAGGCCAAGGTCGATAAGGACACGCTGGGCGGCGTCTTTGAGGTTGTTGCGCTCAACGTGCCGCCAGGGCTTGGTTCGCATGTGCATTACGACCGCCGGCTTGACGGCTTGATCGTTGCGGCGATGGTCAGTATTCACGCCATGAAGGGCGCGGAAATCGGCCCGGCGTTCGCCAATGCCGGCAAACGCGGCTCCGAGGTTCACGACGAGATCGTGCGCGACGAGGAGGGCAACCTGCTGCGGCGCACCAACCGCGCGGGCGGTCTGGAAGGCGGCATTACGACCGGGGAGCCGATTGTGGCCCGCGTGGCGATGAAGCCGATTTCCACCGTCATGAAGTCGCTAGCGTCGGTCAATCTGGCAACGGGCGAGCCGGAACAGACGACCTACGAGCGTAGCGACCACTGTGCCGTTCCCCGCGCCGTGCCGGTAGGCGAGGCGATGATGGCGATTGTTCTGACGCAGGCGCTGCTGGAAAAGCTCGGCGGCGACAGCGTGGACGAGATGCTGCCGCGCTTCGAGGCGCTGCGGCGCGCGCGCCTGCAGGACTTGCCGATGGACAATGTGGAGTGGCGGTTTGGCTACTAATATCGTGCTTGCCGGTTTCATGGGCGCGGGCAAGACAACGGTAGGCCGCCTCGTCGCCCACAGGCTCGGCTGGCCGTTTGTCGATGCCGACGACGAGATTGTGGCGCGGGCGGGTATGTCGATTCCCGAAATCTTCGCGCGATATGGCGAGGCGCATTTCCGCCAGATCGAGCGCGAGGTATGCGCGGAACTGGCCCGGCGCGAGCATACCGTCATCGCTACGGGCGGTGGCGCGCTTGTAGACGAAACGAACCTGAAAACGATGCTTGCCAGCGGTCTGGTCGTTTGCCTGCGGGTTTCAGCGGAAGCCGTTGCCGAACGGCTGGAAGGGCAGGAAGGTCGCCCGTTGCTCAAGGGCGACTGGCGCGCGCTGCTGGAACGCCGCCGGCCAGCTTACGATGCGATACCTTATCAGATTGACACGACGGGCAAGTCGCCAGAGGCGGTTGCCGATGAGATTGTGACGCTATGGCAGACCCAAAACGTATCCGCGTAGAAGCGCCGGGTGGCAGTTACGAAATCTTTATCGAACCGGGATTGCGCGACCGCCTCGACGAACGGGTGACAGGGCTTGCCGTTGGCGAACCCGTCGTCGTGGCGACCAACACCACGCTGCGCCCTTTATATGGCGACCGGCTGGCCGCAGCGCTACCAAACGCTTCCGTCGTGACAATGCCCGACGGCGAGCAGTACAAGACGCTCGACACGGTGGCGAAGCTGTACGCCGATTTTGTCGACGCCGGCCTCAACCGCACCGGCACGGTGATCGCGCTTGGCGGCGGCGTCGTGGGCGATACGGTTGGCTTTGCCGCCGCGACCTATATGCGCGGTGTGCGCCTCGTGCAAATGCCGACCAGCCTGCTTGCCATGGCCGATTCGAGTGTGGGCGGCAAGGTCGGGATCGATCTGCCGCAGGGCAAGAATCTGGTCGGGGCGTTCAAGCAGCCGGAAGTCGTGCTGGTCGATACCGAAGTATTGCAAACGCTGCCGGAGCGCGAGTGGCGCTGTGGCATGGCCGAGGTCATCAAGCATGGCCTGCTGGCCGATCCCGTTCTGCTGGAAATGGCGCAGAACGGCAACTTTGACGATCTGCCGGAGTTTGTTCGTCGCACCATTCAGGTCAAAGTCGATGTCGTGCAGGCCGACCCGTTCGAGCGCGGCATGCGCGCGCACCTCAACCTTGGCCACACGTTCGCTCATGCGATTGAACGCGTCAGCGGCTACGCTTGGCCGCATGGCGAGGCGGTTGGCGTCGGGCTGCTGGCGGCGGCGCGGCTTTCGTACCTGCTGGGCATGTGCGATGCTTCGCTTCCCGAACAGGTGGAAAGGCTGCTGGCGGCGGTGGGGCTGCCTGCGCGGCTGGGCGATATGGACTCGGAAGCGATCTACGCGGCTATGGGCACGGATAAGAAATGGCAGGCGGGCCAATCGCGCTTTGTGCTGTTGCGCGGCGTGGGCCAGCCCGAAATCGTGAAGAACGCGCCGCCCGAATCGGTGATCGAGGTCTTGACGAGCCTGAAATAAGCGACTGGAACCCCGATGATATGATGTCCAAACGCATTCTGCTGCTTCACGGGCCAAATCTGAATCTACTGGGCACGCGCGAACCGGAAGTCTACGGGCGTGTCACGCTGGACGATATCAACCGCCTTGCGGCGGAACATGCGCGTAAGTACGGCGTCGAACTGCGCGCCGAGCAGTCGAATCACGAAGGCGCGCTGATCGATATTTTGCACGTCGCCCGTAACTGGGCCGATGGCGTGGTCTTTAATCCCGCTGCCTATACCCATACATCGGTTGCGCTGCGCGACGCGATCAGCGCCATAGGGCTGCCGGTGGTCGAGGTGCATCTGTCTAACGTTCATGCCCGCGAATCGTTCCGGCATACATCCTTGCTCGCGCCGGTTTGTGTGGGGCAAATCGCCGGTTTTGGCTGGCGTAGTTATATCCTTGGGATTGACGCGCTGCTTGGCAAACTTGGCCTGCTGCCAGAACCGGACTTGTAGGCTCTCGCCAAATCAGATTGGTTATACTTTGGTGAGTTCTGGCCATGCCGGCCGCCTGCCGGTTCCGTACACTCTGGCTCTGGGCCTGTAGCCTGTACCGGGAACAACAGCTATGACGAGTAAAGAGGCGATTCTCGCCGCGGTTGAAGAGCAACAGATTAAGTACGTGGCCCTGTGGTTTACGGACATCACCGGACTGGTGAAGAGTATCACCGTTCCGGCGCGGCGACTCGAGAACGTTCTTGAGTGGGGCATGCACTTCGATGGCTCGTCCATCGAGGGCTTTGCCCGTGTCGCCGAAAGCGACATGATCCTCGTCCCCGACCTCAATTCGTTTGCCGTGCTGCCCTGGGACCCCGTCGAAGAAAAGAGCGCCCGGCTGATCTGTACGGTACGGACGCCTAAGTCCGAGGCCTTTGTCGGCGATCCGCGCACGATCCTTATGCGCGTGCTGGCCGAAGCTGCGGAGATGGGCTTCATCTATAAGACCGGCATGGAACTTGAGTTTTTCCTGTTCCGCGCCGATGACGCTACGGGGCCGCTGACTCCGCACGACCGCTCGTCATATTTCGACATGTCGACGGAGCTGGCGCAGGGCGTTCGGCGCAAGATGATCGGCACGTTGCAGCAGATCGGCATCGCCGTCGACTCCGCGCACCACGAGATCGGTTCGGGCCAGCATGAACTCGATTTTGACTATAACGAAGCGCTCGTCGCTGCCGACAACGTCCTGACGGCGCGGGTTGCGATCAAGACGGTGGCCCAGCGCGCCGGGCTGCACTGCACGTTCATGCCGCGCCCGTCGGCTGATCTGCCGGGTTCGGGCATGCACACGCACCAGAGCCTCCACGCCATCGACACCGACGAGAACGTCTTTGCCGATCCTGACCACGAATACGGCCTCTCCGAAACGGCGCGTTATTTCCTCGCGGGGCAGCTTGCCCACGCGCGCGCCATGTGCGCCGTGCTTGCGCCGCTGGTCAATTCCTACAAGCGTCTCGGCGTCAGTTTTGAAGCGCCCGTTTATGTCGCCTGGGCGCATGTCAACCGCGCCGGATCCTCGCTCATTCGCGTGCCGCACATCGCGCCGGGCAGGGAGTCGCACACCCGCCTCGAAATTCGCTGTCCCGATCCCAGCGCTAACCCTTATCTGGCCAGTGCCGTCATGCTGGCGGCAGGGCTGGATGGGATTCGCCAGCGCATGCCGCTGCCTGACGCGCTGGAAGAAACGCTGCTGCGGAAGGATCGCTCGCGCCTGCGCCAGATCGAAACCCTGCCGTCATCGCTGGCCGAAGCGCTGGATGAACTGGAACAGGACGATGTGATTATGGGCGCGCTCGGCCCCTACATCAGCGATCGTTATATTGCTGCCAAACGCCAGGAACTTGAGGACTATAACCGGCAGGTCACGCCGTGGGAGATCGAGCGGTACTTCAGTCGCTATTGAGAATGAAGTTGTGAATCTGCAACAGCAGCTTCTCGGCGTCGCCCGGTTCGGTCACGAAGGACAGCGTACAGTTTGATGGCCCCTGCGCCACGGCCAGAATGCGGATATCGTTCAGGCTGGCGAACAGGCGCGCCGTCAGGCCGTTGAGCTGGTCAAGCCGGTTGCCAATGGCTGTCACGACCGTGACCGGGCGTGCCGTCCATACACCGGCCTCCGGCGTTTCCGGCAGTTCGTCTTCAAGCGCTTGCCTGAGCGTATGCAGTGCGTCCGGCCCGGCGGTCGTCGGAATGACGAAACAGACGAAGCTCTCGCCGGAAGTCTGCGACGAGATCATCACCTCGGTATGGCTGCCCGTCGTGCGGAAGAGTATGTCATCGACGAGCCGGGTGATGCCGGCCAGCGGGCCTCGCCGCCGGGCGCTCAGGCCAAGCCCGGCAATCGACGTGACCGCTTTTACGGCGACTCGGTCGCGTTCGCCTTCCCGATTGATGAGCGTTCCCTGTTCACGAGGCTTGAAGACGTTGCGTACCCGCAGCGGAATGTCGCGTTCGCGCAGCGGGCCGACCATGCGCGGGTGAAGCACGCGCGCGCCAAAGTAGGCGAGTTCGGCCACTTCATCATATGAAAGTGATGGTATCTTGCGCGCTTCAGCTACCTCGCGCGGGTCGGTCGTCATCATGCCATCGACGTCTGTCCAGACCCATACTTCCTTCGCGTTGGTACAGGCAGCCAGCACTGAGGCGGTGTAATCGCTGCCGCCGCGGCCCAGCGTCGTCGGATGCCCACCCACAGTCGAGCCGATGAAGCCGGTGATGACCGGGGTAATTTGCCGGTCGAGCATGGGCTGGAGATGCGCGAGGATGCGTTCGCGGGTCAGAGGGATATTGACCGTCGCATTGCCGTAGACGTTGTCGGTGACGATCAGGTCGGTCGCGTCGATGGCGACGCCGCGCAGATCGTTTTGCCGTAGCAGCGCCGCGACGATGCGCGCGGACAGCCGTTCGCCAACGCCGACGATGGCCTCATAGTGTTCTGGATGCTCGTAATCTTCGTTCAGACGGCGGTCGGCCAGCGCCTGACAGGTATCCAGCATGTCAAAAAGCAGGCGGTCGATGTCTGCCTGCAGGACAGCGCGTTCTGTTGCGCCCAGCGGCAGGTTTTCCGCCAGCGCCATGTGCCGCGTGCGCAGGGTGGCCGCAATGCGGCGATAGCCACGGCGATTGCCAAGCTGCGCCAGACGGGCGGCTTCGATCAGCGCGTCGGTTACGCCTTCCAGCGCCGAAACGACCACGAGCAGCCGTTTCCAGCGTTCGTGCTCTTCCAGAATGATGCTGAGTACCTGAGTCAGCGCGGACGTAGTTCCGACGGTCGAGCCGCCGAACTTCATAATCAGTGTGTCCATCGACACCTTGCTTTCCGGTTCAGCTCTGGGCATTGGCGCGGGAGTCATCTACTTAGGGTAGAAAACACCTCAATTATAACCACGTGTTACGATCGAACGCATCATATTCAGGGTTGCAAACGATACTTTTTTGCCTCAAGATGATCTTCTGCTTATGATAAAACGACACGATATGTTAATGTCCCCTTTATAGAGGTACATCCCCGGATGTCAGATGTAACGGTTGAACACCAGCGCACGGTTGCCGGCGTGCGATTTCAGAAAGTCGGCAAGCTGTACCACTTCGATTACAGCAATTTCCCCGACCTGCAGGTTGGCGATTTTGTGATTGTCGAAACGGCGCGCGGACGCCAGATGGGCGAGGTCATGGGCTTTGCGCCCGCCGAGGATGGCGAGCGCGAATATAAGCCCATCCTGCGTATGGCGACTCCGCGTGACCTTGTTCTGAAGCAGGAGTGGGAAAGTCGTCAGGATGAAGCGCTGCGGGTTTGCCAGAACAAGGCGAAAGAACTGGGCGGCTTCGACGGCGTCAAGTTCGTGGCAGCCCTTTACAACTATGACGGCAGTATGCTGACCTTCCTTTACAGCGCTGACGACAAGGTCAATGTCAGCAAGCTGTGGGCAGAGTTGGCGAAGTTATTCCCCGACTCGCAGGTTGAGATGCGGCAGATTGGCCCGCGCGATGTCGCCAAGCTGCTTGGCGGCTTTGGAGCGTGTGGCATCCTTCGCTGTTGCAGCACCTTCCTGACCGATTTCAGCCCGATCTCGATCAAGATGGCGAAGGCGCAGGGGATTTCGCTCAACCCATCCGAGATTACGGGCATGTGCGGGCGACTGCGCTGCTGCCTTGTCTACGAGTATGAGCAATACGTCGAGGCGCGCGGCAGGCTGCCGAAGAAGAACAAGCGTGTCGGCACGCCGTTTGGCGAGGGTAAAGTCATCGACGTTCACCCGCTTCAGGACGCGGTGACCGTCTACGTGGCTGAGAGTGACAGCTATCATCTGGTTTCGCGTGAAGACCTGGTTCCGCTGGAAGAGCTGGAAGCGCTGGCGAAGAAAGCCAAGGAACCCTGCACCAAACACGGGGATGGCCCGTGCGAGTGTGGCGCGAAACCGGGCAAGGCTGCAACTGACGAAGCGGGCGACAGTTAAATTCGACACTCCACAATCGAGGGGGATATGACAGAGACCGGCGAACGTGAAGTGCGGCGGGTCTTGGGTGTGTTCGCGCATCCTGATGACCCCGAGTTTTTTTGCGGTGGCACTTTTGCTCGTTGGGCGGCAGAGGGGGCCGATATCACCTTCCTGATCGCGACCAGCGGCGACAAAGGCAGTAGCGACCCCGAAATGACTGGCGCGCGCCTCGCGGAAATCCGCGAGCAGGAGGAGCGTAACGCGGCGGCGGTTCTCGGCGTGCGCGAGGTCATTTTTCTGCGTTATCCCGATGGCGAGTTGACGCCATCGCTGGAGCTTCGCCGTGACATCACCCGCATTATCCGCCTGAAACGGCCCGATACCGTCGTCACGCTGGACCCGACGACGTTCTGGTTTGGGACGCGGGCCGTGAACCATCCCGATCACCGCGCCATTGGCGAGGCGACGCTGGACGCCGTTTACCCGGCCGCGCGGGACCGGCTGAATTTCATCGAGCTTGAGCGCGATGAAGGGCTTGCGCCGCATAAGGTGAAGCAGCTGTATATCACCGGCACGAATTCGCCAACCCACCGGATCGACGTGACCGACTACGTCGAGACGAAAATCGCCTCTTTACGCGAGCACAAAAGCCAGATTGCCGACATGGAAGCCATGGCGGAACGCATCCGCAGAAACAAAGACCCGGAATCGCCGGATGAATATCCTCGTTATGTCGACAGCTTTCGCGTGATTACGTTCGACCGTTAGGGTAAACTAGAGCCAGATGAGCAGAAGGCTGGCCGGCTGTGGTCCGGGCCGGTCGCCGTGACGTACAGAACTGGACGGTCTGATCTCATGGCGATAATCGATTTTCAGGCGGAAGCTGAGGCGCTCCGCGACGAACTGGTCGCCCGTCGACGCGATCTGCACATGCACCCTGAACTGGCGTTTGAAGAAGTGCGTACCGCCGGCATTGTGGCGCAAACACTCGGAGAACTGGGGCTTGAGGTGCAAACCGGCGTCGGCAAGACCGGCGTCGTCGGTATTCTCGAAGGCGCACAGGATGGGCCAACCGTGCTTGTTCGCGCCGATATGGACGCGTTGCCCATTCAGGAAGCCAACCAATCGGACTATGTCTCGACGGTTCCGGGCAAGATGCATGCCTGCGGCCACGACGGGCATACCAGCATTCTGCTGGGTGTTGCCAAACTGCTCGCAGGCCGGCGCGCAGAGATTGCCGGGCGCGTGAAATTCGTTTTCCAGCCCGCAGAGGAAACGGGCAAGGGCGCGAAGGCAATGGTCGCCGATGGCGTGCTGCGCGACCCGAAGCCGGATGTCAGCCTCGGCCTGCATCTATGGAACCCGCTGCCGTTTGGCGTGTTCGGCGTCGCCGATGGGCCGGTCATGGCAGGCGCGTCCACCTTCGACATCACGATTAGCGGCAAAGGCGGTCATGCTGCGCTGCCACACCTTAACAATGACCCGATTGTTTGCGCGGCGCAGTTGGTCACGGCGCTGCAATCCATCGTTAGCCGCAACGTCGATCCGCTTGATACCGCTGTTATCACGGTCACTTCCGTACATGCGGGTGACGCCTACAATGTGACGCCGCAGCAGGCCGTTTTGAAGGGCACATTCCGCACTTTTTCACACGCGATGCGCGATCTGCTGACGCGCCGGATCGCCGAAGTGAGCGAGGCGGTATGCCGGGCGATGAACTGCGCTGTGGAAGTGGACATCCGCCACGACACCGATCCGGTCATTAACCATCCCGAAGTCAGCGCCCGCGTGCGTAACGCGTTGCGCGCGGTCGTCGGTGAAGACAAGTTTGATCTGTCGATGCGTACGATGGGCGCGGAGGATATGTCGGCTTTGATGACCGACATTCCCGGCATGTACTTTTTCGTCGGCGCGCGCGACCGCAACGCCGATGGTTACTATGGCCACCACCATCCCAAATTCTCATTCGATGAAGATGCGCTGCCGCTGGCGGTCGCCGCGATGACCGCGGCGATCAGCGCATTCGTGATACCGGAAACGCCATAGCAATGCCTGAGCGCAACATTTTTCGCTGGATCGAAGGGCGAGGCTGGCTCGTGCTTTCCGGTGGGGCCGATTTCAATAGCGACGTGCGCGCGTTAGCGCTGGCCCGCGCTGCCGCTGACGGTGGCGTGGCTTACGTCAGCACCGGGGGCGGGCCGGAGGAGGCCGAGCGCGTTCTCGAAGACATGGAGGACCTCGGCGCGCCCGCGGGCTATCTGGTCGATGTGACCAGCGAGGATGATCGGACGGTCGTCTCCCGGTTGACGGACGCGGCGGTGGTCGTTGTGGGGCCTGCCGGAAGCGCTGAAGCCATCCGGTCGTCGCTGCTGGGCGCTGCCGCAGAGGGGTTGCAGACGGCTTTCGAAAACGGCGCGGTGATTCTTGCCGAAGGGCAGAGCGCTATGGTTTTCGGCGAGTGGGTGGTCAGAGACAGCGGTGAACTGGTAAACGGGCTAGAATGGGTTGCGGGCAGCCTGATCGCGCCGGGCGTCACCAATGCCGCCGCCTGGGCGCGCGAGGTTTTGCTGGCGCAGACGCTGGAATACGTCGTCGGCATCGGCGCGGGTTCGGCGCTCGCGCTTGGGCCCGATGGCGAAGTTGAAATCTGGGGCAAGGGCGAAGTGACGGTTGCTCTTGGGCAGAGTCTGACATCCGGGCCGAAGGAAACAGGGCAATGACAGCGACAATTCTGGTGGGCGCGCAGTGGGGCGATGAGGGCAAAGGGCGTGTGGCTGACTGGCTGGCGTCTGAGTCCGACGTGGTGGCCCGTTTTGCCGGCGGCGATAACGCCGGCCATACCGTGTACGTTGGCGACCGGGTTTACAAGCTGCACCTCATTCCAAGCGGCATCCTGCACGAGCATGTGACATGCGTGCTCGGCAATGGCATGGTCGTCAATCCGGTCAATCTGGTCCGCGAAATCGAGGAGCTTGAGCGGTCTGGTGTTCGTGTGTCGCCGGAGCGTCTGGTGATCAGCACGCGGGCTCACGTGATTACGCCGGCGCATATTGCGCTGGACATGGCATCGGAAAAGGCGCGCGGCGCGGACGCAATCGGCACGACTCTGCGCGGCATTGGCCCCGCTTATCTCGACAAAACCGGGCGTCAGGGTTTGCGCGCTGGCGATATGGCCGATGTGGAAAGTTTTGCCGACGCGCTGTGCGAGCGCATCGAGAAAGCGAACGCGACGCTGGTCGAGCACGGGCTGGAACCACTGTCGCCGCGCGAAGCGGCGGAGAATTATATCGAAGCGGCGCGTCGCCTCTCCCCATTTCTGCGCGATACGAGCATGTATCTGAACGCCCGCCTGCGCGAAGGGGCGCGCGTGCTGTGCGAAGGCGCGCAGGGCACGATGCTCGACATCGATCATGGCGATTACCCGTTTGTCACCAGTTCGTCGCCGACGTCCGGCGGCGCGCTGACAGGGCTTGGCTTTGGGCCGCGCTATGTGGAACGGGTAGTCGGCGTGGCGAAGTGCTTCAGCACGCGTGTTGGCGCTGGCCCGATGCCGACCGAGCTTGAGGGGCCGCTGGCGGATCGTCTGCGCGGGACAGGCGAGAATTTCTGGGATGAATTTGGCACGACCACCGGACGCCCGCGCCGTTGCGGCTGGCTTGATGCCGTGATGCTGCGTTATGCCGCGCAGGTCAACGGCTTCACGGAAATGGTCATCACCAAACTCGATGTATTGAGCGGCTTCGACGAGCTGAAAATCGCGGTCGCCTATGAACTCGACGGCGAGCGTTTGGAGAACCCGCCGGAGATGCTGGCGGCGCTCCGCCGCGTGCGACCTCTATATGAAACGCTGCCCGGCTGGCAGGAAGCGATTGGCGGCGTACGCCGGTGGGCCGATCTGCCGCGCGCTGCTCAGGCCTATCTCGAACGAATCGAAACGCTGGTCGGCGTGCCGGTCACCACGGTTAGCGTTGGCCCGGAACGTGACCAACTCGTATTCCGCAGTTAAGTTCACGATGGACGAGAGCCGTTACGCCTATCACATGGACGAGCCTGTGGCTTCACCGCCGCGCCGTGTCGTCTCACTGGCCCCCGGCGTGACGGAATCGCTGTTTGAACTGAATTTGGCCGGTCCTCTGATTGCCGTAACCGCGCAATGCGTTTATCCTGAAGAGGGTACGGCAAGGCTGGCCAAAATCGGGGATGCGACAAGCCCGAATATCCATGAGATTGTCGAGCTTGGGCCGGATCTCGTCATCGCGAACACCGACGAAAACCGCCGGGAAGACATCGAAGCGCTGCAGGATGCCGGGCTGACCGTCTGGGTGACGTCTCCGAAAACCGTCCGGGACGTGTTCAATATGCTCTGGAACCTGATGCATGTTTTCGATGAACCATCGATGGTCGAGCGGGTGCGGTCAATCGAGTGGGTGGCGGACTGGTTGGAGCGTATGAGCGCGGCACGTGACACGCCATGCCGTGTTTTTGCCGCGACGGCATACGACCCCCTCATGACGTTCAACGATGATACATACGCCGGCGATTTGTTGCGGGTCTGCGGCGGTGCGAACGTATTTGCCGGTCGCGAAGCGCGCTACTTCGAGGTGACGCTTGACGAGGTCGTTGCTGCTCAGCCCGACGTGGTACTGCTACCCGACGCGCCGGCGGACATTGCCGGCGCGCAACTGCGGCGTTTTTCCACATTAGATATTCCTGCGGCGCGCAATGGCCGGGTGTCTCTTGTTGACCATACCTGGCTGACCTGGCACGGAACCCGTGTCGCTCGCGTGCTCAGTTCTTTGCCCGACCTTTTATGCCCTCAGGAAACTATATCATTATGAACCCGCCTAACTCCTGGATCGAACTGTTGCGTACCATTGCTCACGACCTCAATACGCCTATTACCGCTGCGAAGGGCTTTATCGAGCTGGTGCAGAACACCGGGCCGATGACGGAAAAGCAGGCGCGCTATTCCGAAAGAGCGCTCGGCAGCCTGCAGCACATGGAGCAGTTGGTCAGTATGCTGCTCGACGTCGCGTGGCTTGACGCGGACAAGCCACTGGAAGTGAGCGAATGCAACATCGCCGAGATCATTCAGAAGGCGGTGGCGATGCAGGAAAGCGCCGCCAGCCGTCGTAATGTCAGGATCGAGGTCGACATCGCGGAGGACATCGGCGTGGTATTTGGCGATCCGCAGCGGTTGCCACAGGTCGTGAACAACCTGTTGAACAACGCCATCAAGTATAACCGCGAGGGCGGTGTCGTCTGGGTGAGCGCGCGCGGCGAGTCTGACGAGGTGCAGATTACGGTCAGGGATAACGGACGCGGCGTGTCTGAAGCCGATCTGCCGCACCTGTTTGATCCGTTCTTCCGGTCGGGCGAGAACACGGCAGCGAAGATCGAAGGGACGGGGCTGGGTCTGGCGGTGGTCAAGGGCGTGGTCGACAAGCACGGCGGCAAGATTCATGTGGAAAGCAAGCCGGAGGAAGGCACGACCTTCCTCGTCACACTGCCGCGCCGCCCGGCGACGGCAGCGCCCGCGTCCGGGCAATCGGCCGAACCGGCGGGATAGGGCGGCGCTCTGGCTCTTGTCTTGCAGCCGTTTGTGCCGGGGAGTACAATGTTCGCGTTTATGCCGCGGAAACCTACGGAGGAAGTCACGTGAAGCGATTGGGCATCATTATCGCGGTGCTTTTGCTGCTGGTCATTGGCGGCGGTTTGACCGCGCAGTTGATCAGCAGCGGGCAGAACGGCATTATTCCGGTCCTGCGCCAGACAGACGACGCCGACGCTTCAGTCAGCGATATGGTGCCGTGGAAGGCCGAGCAGTTTTTCCTCGCGGTGGGCTTCATCCTTTTTAATGTGCTTGGTATGGGCCTCACGATTATGGCAGTCGTCTGGCTGCTTGATCGTGGCATACGCCGATCGCAGGCGGAGGCCGCCGCCAACGCGCCTGCAAGCCCGGCGCGCCGGCAGCAAAAGGCCGCGGAATAACATCCCTCAGATAAACCAGCCGCGTTTGCTGTTCCGGTTACAGAAGGTAGTAATCAGCGCGTTGTTTGTGTAGAATCGAACAAATAGCGCTTTTCACGAGGCAAGCAAGATGCAAACTCATCCGGCCAGCCCGGGGCGCAGGTTCCCGGCGCTGGCGTTCGCTGTAGCGTTTCTGACGGTCGGCCTGATCGTCTTTGGCGCCGTAGTCCGCGTGACCGATTCGGGCCTGGGTTGTGGAACTCATTGGCCGCTGTGTAATGGCACGATCTTCCCGCCGCTGGACAATCTGACCGCCTGGATTGAATGGCTGCACCGGCTGTTTGCCATTTTGATCGGGCTGCTGGGCCTGTTGATGCTGTACCTCGCGTTCCGTGACTACCGCGGGCGCAACAGACTGGTCGTGAGGGCGACGGTCGTTGCAGCATTGTTATTCCTGCTGCAAAGCGCGCTCGGCGCGATTGTGGTGTGGCTGGAGTTGCCGCCGACTTCGGTGACGTTGCATCTCGGCACGGCGATGCTGTTGGTGGCCGCGCTGTTCATTGCGGCGATTGCGTCCATCTATCGTCCGCAGCAACGCTATCCAAGTGACCGCTTTACGGCGCTGGCTTATGTCACGGCGGCGCTGTCGTTCGTCATCATCCTGACCGGCGCGCTGGTTCGCGGCAGCGGCGCGATGCTCGCCTGCGTTGACTGGCCGCTGTGTAACGGGACGCTGTTCCCGTTCAGTCAGGGGCAACTGGCGACGATCCACATGCTGCATCGTTTCGCAGTCGCAGGGTTGGGGCTCGCTCTGGTGCTGCTGGTCGCTCAGGCGCTCAGCGATCGTAAAAGCGGAAGCGCCCGCACCCTTGCAGTTTTGGCGCTGGTGGCATATCTGGTACAGGCCGCCATTGGCGCGCTGTATGTGCTGAGCGTGGCGGCCCCGCTGTGGGGGGCGCTGCATGTCCTGTTTGCCGCCCTCACCTGGACGGCTCTGGTCGTGCTTTGTCTGATTGAGACCTTGAATAGTCGTGCCATAAAAGCTGAAACGGAAGGACAATGGCAACCACATTCGGAAGCCATCCTGAACAGTTAAAATACCAGGGTGTGCGTGGGACGCTTCGCACGTATATGGAGCTGGCCAAGCTCCGGATTGTTATCCTGCTGATCTTTACGACAGTCACCGCCATGGTCATTGCCGCCGGCGGCATACCCGATCTGGCGGTGCTGCTCCCGACCGTGATCGGTGGCTCGCTGGCCGCCGGCGGCGCGAGCGCGATTAACCACTATCTCGACCGCGATATGGACGCGCGTATGGCGCGCACGGCCCGGCGGCCGATTCCGTCCGGTCGCGTCAGCCCGCTAAACGCGCTCCTGTTCGGTCTGGCGCTGATTGCGTGGTCGGTGCTGATCCTCGGCCTGTGGGTCAACTGGCTGTCGGCAGCGCTGGCGCTGATCGGCGCGATCTATTACATCGTTGTCTATACCATCCTTCTGAAGCGCAACACGGTGCTGAATATCCTCATCGGCGGTGGGGCAGGCGCTATGCCGGTGCTGGTCGGATGGGCCGCTGTTACCGGCACGGTGACGTTCGAGGCGCTGATCCTTTTCCTGATCGTCTTTTACTGGACGCCGCCGCATAGCTGGGCGCTGGCGCTGCTGGTCAATCACGATTACGCTCGCGCCAACGTGCCGATGATGCCGGTTGCACGGGGAGAGGCGGTCACGCGCTTGCAGATCGTGCTGTATTCGATCCAACTGTTCATCATCACGCTGCTGCCGGGGCCGTTCCAGATGCTGGGGTTGCTCTACATGCTGGCGGCAACGGCGCTGGGTGTGCTGTTGGTTCATATGGCGCTGCGCCTGATGAACCAACCCAGCGGGCCGACAGCGCGCCGCATGTATAAGTATTCGACCGCGTATCTGGCATTCCTGTTTCTCGCCATGATGCTCGATCAGGTTCTCAAACTCTAGGTACGATCATGGCAACGCAATCCACACGCCGGGGACGACGCAGTTGGGCTGTTTATCTCATCATCGCGCTGGTCGTCGTCTTTCTGGGACTGTTCCTCTTTGAACTTCTGACGTTCGGTATATCCGGCGCGGGTGCCGGTTCGCCGGCGCTGTCCGATGATGAGATACTGGCGCTGATCGCCGACGCCAACCCGGAGAATGGCGCGCAACTGGTGGTGCAATTCGCCTGTACCGCCTGCCATGTCGATGGTGCGGAGAAGGGAATCGCGCCGCCGTTTGAAGGCCTGAGCGTGAACGCCGCCAGCCGCCAGCCCGAGCTCTCGCCGGAAGTCTACCTTTACCGTTCCATCGTCAATCCGACCGAATATCTGGTTCCGGGCTTCGCGCCTGCGATGCCGCAGGATTTGGGCGACCGCATGACCGACGAGCAGATTGCTGACGTCATTGCCTATCTGCTCCAACAATAGCGCCGATGTATATTGACGCCTTCACCATTTCGGCTCTGGTGGATGAATTTCTCGATCTACTGGCCGGTGGGCGTGTGCAGGATACGATCGACGTCGATGAAACCGGTCTGGGGCTTGAAATCTACGCCGGAGGCCGTCGCCGTTACCTTTACCTGAGCGCCGATATTCACACGCCGCGTGTGCATCTGGTTCCCGACAAGCTCCGCCGAGGCACACCGCGGCCTTCCAATCTCGGCCTGCTGTTCCGGCGCTATGTCGAAGGCGGCGTCATCGAGCATATCAGCCAGCCGCCCTGGGAGCGCATTCTCCAGATTGACGTCAGCGGCCCGTCGGGGCCGGTTTCGATCATCGCCGAGCCGATGGAACGGCGCAGCAACCTGCTCCTGATCCAGCACGGCATCATTCTCGACTGTATGCGCCGTGTTGGCCCCGCCGAAAATCGTTATCGCGTCAGCCTGCCAAATCACGAATACATGCCACCGCCGCGCCAGACGGGCAAGCTCGATCCGACACGTGTCACGCTGGAAGATGTGGTCGGGCTGTTGTCTCAGGTGCAGGACCCGAAGCGCAAAACGCACCAGGCGCTGACGGCGGGGCTGCTCGGCGTTAGCCCGCTGCTGGCGAAAGAGATCGTCTTTCGGGCATCGGGCACGGTCGATGAACGCGCCGCCGATGCGTCTCCGGAGGCGCTTTTCGACGCGCTGGCTGCCGTCATCGGGCCGTTGGGCCGCCGCGAGTGGCAGCCGGGCGTTGTGGAAGGGGAGAGCGGCGTCGAGGCGTTCAGCGTCTATCCGATTGAACATCTGCCCGGCTGGCAGCCTGTCGCCGGCGTTAGCGAGGCGATTTCTCGCTATTATGGCGGGGCAGTCGGTGAGGACAGCTACAACGCCGCCAAAGCGCCGGTTCGCGAGGCGCTGGACGAAGCGCAGGCGAAACTGCGGGCGAAGCTGGCCTCGCTGGAGCGCTCGATGACCGATGACAGCGAGCGCGAGCAACTGCGCCAGAGCGGCGAGTTGATTCTGGCGTACCAGTACACCTTACAACCCGGACAGACGGAGTTGCGGGCGCAGTATGATCCTGACCAGCCTGAACTCGTGATTGCGCTCGACCCGAAACTCACGCCGCTGGAAAACGCTCAGCGCTATTTCGACCGCTATAACCGGGCCAAACGCGCGCTTGAAGACGTGCCGGGCCTGATCGAAGAAACGCGCCGGGAACTGGATTATCTGGCGCAGCTTCGTACGGATCTGGAACTGGCGACGAACTGGCCCGAAATCGACGAGGTGCAGCAAATCTTGCAGACCAAAGGTTACTGGCGCGGCAAGCCGCGGGCGCGTATCGCCGGGGGCGGGCAAAGCGCGCCTCTGCGTGTCGTCACGAAAGACGGTTTTGTCATCTGGATCGGGCGCAACAGCCGCCAGAATGAAATCGTCACGTTTGAGAAGGGCAGCCCGCAGGACCTCTGGCTTCATGCCCGCGACGTGGCCGGCGCGCATGTCATCATCAAGAACGATGGCCGCCCAATCCCCGAAAACGTGATCAACGCTGCCGCTGCGCTGGCTGCCTATTACAGCGCCCGGCGTGGTGAAGCATCGGTGATTGTCGATGTCACACAGCGCAAACATGTCCGCAAGATCAAAGGCGCGGCAGCCGGCATGGTGACCTATCGTAACGAAGAAACGCGTACTGTGGCCCCGCAAAGCCCGGTTGACCTCGAAGCCGCCGGACTGCTGTAACTACCGGCAAAATCCTTTTCCGGCAGACTACAAACGAATCGCTTTTTGAAGTGGGGCCAGTACACGCGCGCCTGTGAAACTGGCGTATACGGCGTTAATCCGGCGCATGTTCGCGCAGTAACCGCCGCGCCGCCTGCACAACCTGCATGACGGTGATGTCTGCCATGCACGGGTGATTTTCTGGCGGATCGCCGCCCCAGTCGAGCACGCGGCAGGGCCGGCAGCCAATCGGGGATGCCAAAACGATGTGCCGGTCGGGCGGCCCCCACGGGCCAAACTCTGCCGGGTCGGCGGGGCCGAACAGCGCGACCGTCGGCGTTTCGACCGCGACCGCCAGATGGAGCGGCCCGCTATCGGGGCCGAGCACCAGCAGCGCTCGCTCGTACAACGCCGCAAGCTGGCCGATTTGCGTATCGCCGACGACGAGCCGCGCGGGCGCCAGCATTCTATCGGCGATGCGTCGCGCCATCGCCAGTTCATGATCCGCCCCGGTGATGACAATCGTCGCGTCGTATTCGCGCGCCAGCAGGTCGGCGACCTGAGCCCAGCGCTCTTCCTGCCAGCGCTTCACCCACGCGCCGGAACCGGGATGAATGGCGATCAGGCGCGCGTCCCGGTCCAATCCCCATTCGTCAAGCCGCTCCTGCACAAACAAACGATCCTGCTCGCTTACCGGATAGCTGAGAACCACTTTTTCGGCAGCGATCGGGCCGGTCCAGTGCTCGACAAGCCGCAAATTTTGCTCGACGACGTGACCTCTCTGGAGTTCGTGCGTCTCGGTCAGAAACGGGCCGACTTCCGGCAGCCCGTAGCCGACTCGATGAGGGATTCCGGCAAAGTGCGCCAGCATTGCTCCCCACCAGTGATCCGGGCGGAAGATCACCGCGCTGCCATAGCCAATGCGCCGTAAATGCCGCGCCGAACGCAGCAGAAGTTGATAGGGCGATTTCCAGTCCGGTTTGGGCGACCGGCTGAAACCGGGAAACGGCAACGTCAGCACGACATCGAGGTCGTCGTAATCGGCCAGTACGCCCGACGACCACGGGCCAACCAGCGCGTGAATTTCGGCATAGGGCAGCGCGCGGCGCAACATGCGAATCGCCGGCGTGGTCAACAGCACATCGCCGAGATGATCGGGGCGAATCAGCAGGATGCGATCGGGCCGGACGCGGCGGCTTCTCGGAATAGGCAACCGCGCAAGGTCATATAGGGCGGCGCGGCGCACACGCTCCTTAAACGAGCGTTCGTGAAACGCCGCGGCCAGCTTGCGATTGCGCGCAACCAGCGCTTCCCTATCCAAGCCCGATGTCCTTGTACGTTTCCAGCAGATACGGTATCAGCGCGCTCCAGTCATAAAAGCGGCGCGCGTCGGCCTGCGCCGCCTTGCCGAGCGCTTGCCGTCTTTCGGCGTCGTTCAACAGCGCCACGACTTCGCGTGCAAACGCTTCTGCGCCTTCGGCCATGATGATCGACGCTTTCACTCCGGTTTTCAGACCTGAAGCGGCGATTGGCGTTGCCACGACGGCGCAACCGGACGCCATCGCTTCCAGAATCTTCAGGCGCGTGCCGCTGCCCATGCGGAGCGGCGCGATATAGACGGTGGCCGCCTGCAGAAAGGGCTGCACGTCGGCGACCCAGCCGGTCACCTCAATTCCCGGATCGTCGCGCAGCGCTTCCAGACTCTGGTGTGGTTTCTGGCCGACGACATACAGACGCACATCCGGCACGCTGGCGCGGATAAGCGGCAGAACGGCATCGACGAACCATAGGATGGCGTCGACGTTGGGCCGGTAATCCATCTTCCCGGTGAAGACCAGCACGTTTTCACCCAGATCGAGCCGCGGCGTGTTGTTCAGATACCGTTCGGCAAAGATACCGTTCGGCACGACGGCGACCGGCCTGTTTTCCCGCAGCGGGCGCAACGCTTCCGCGTCTTCTTCGGAGACGGCGATCACGCAATCCACCCGGTTGCAGACGCTGCGCTCGTAATGATAGATCCGCTGCGCCTGTGCCCACGAATACAGCGCGGGCGCGAGACGGCCCGGCGTTTTGCGGTCGACTTCAAAAATGCTGCGCTGCAGCGCGTATTCGGCGTTGTGGGCGTCGTAGCAAATTTTGGCTGCAGGCTGGTGTTGTCGCACCACATCCAGATAGGGCGTCATTTCGAGCCCTTCAAACTGAACCAGATCATAGGTCTCGGCGTCGAGCATGGCTATCAGCCGCTGCCTGAACGCCGCGCTCAACAGCCGTCGCGCGATGTCCGGCTGCCGGGTCAGAAGCATATCACGCAGGCGGTCTTTCCGCGACCGGCTCGGAGGAGGCACAACCTCCAGACGGGTACAGAGATCGACCAACGGCGACGCGACGTTATCGATGCCGTTGGTGTGGAATGACAGTAATGAAATTTCATGGCCGGCTTCACGCAGCCCTCGAATAATCCCAAAATTGCGTATCGCGCCGCCCTGATGCGGTGGATAGGGCAGGCTCGGCGTTAACAACAAGATTCGCATGTTTAGCCTTCGTGTACGGCATGGTAGACTGATCGTACCGCGCGGGCGGTCTTCTCCCACGTAAATGCCCGCGCGCGTTCCAGCGCCGCGCGTTCTGTTGCCTCTCGCCATTGGCGGTCGGTGACGACGCGATACAGCGCCTCGCAGATCGCCTCTGGGCTTTCCGGCTCGACTTGCAGGCCAACATCGCCGACGACTTCCGGCAGTGACGAACGGTTGCTGACCACCGGAACCGTGCCGCAGGCCATCGCCTCCAGCGCGGGCAGCCCGAAACCTTCGTAGAACGACGGCGTGACCAGCGCTAGCGCTCCATTGTAAAGCGCGGGCATGGCGGCTTGCGAAATGCCCTCGCGCCACAAAACTCGCCCCGCCAGACGCAGCGTTTCGATACGCGCCATCGTTTCATCAAACAGCCAGCCGCGGTTCCCGGCCAGCACCAGCGGCGGCGCGTCAGGCAGGCGGTCGAGCAGCAGGCGATAGGCTTCCAGCAGCCCGGCAATATTCTTGCGCGGCTCGAAGGTTCCAACAAACAGCAGATATTTGTCGGGCAGGTCGAGCGCGCGCAGGCCGGCCCGCGTTTCATCGGCTGGCAGCGGGCGAAAACTTTCGTCCACGCCGAGCATATGTACCGTGATTTTGGCCGTCGGCACGCCGAGCATGGTCGTCAGGTCGCGGCGCGTTGCCTCGCTGTCGGCCAGAATATGATCGGCATGGCGCACCGCCGCCGCAATCTGGCCGTTATAGTAGCGACGGCTTTCGTCTGTTAGATACTGCGGGTAGTGCAGAAAATTCAGATCATGCACGGTGATGACATGGCGGCGCGCAGCGCGCAGCGGAGGGATGAAATCGGGGCTATGAAACACATCCAGACCGCGCCACGCCAGTTCGACCGTCAGCGCCAGCCGCTCGACGCGATGGTGGCTGGGCGTCCATAAAACGCCGCGCCGGAAGCGCGTTACAAGCGAGTCCTGCGCTTTACGGCTTTGAAAAACCGTGTAGTCGTTCTCGAAATCCAGGCGTTCCAGCGCGTGAACGAGACGGCGAATATACGTGCTGATGCCGCCTGTCCGGTAGTAGGTCAGCCGTGCGTCGATGCCAATTCGCATGTCGTGAGTATAGCCGCAGCGCCTGTAGCTGAGTAGGGCCGCGTGGCGCTACGACTAACCCGACATCTCTGCTTCCGGGCTGTGCTTCGCCGCTGCTATAGCCACCGATCGATAATGCGGTCGAGCGTGCCGTCTTGCGCCAGTGCTTCCAGCGCCTGATTGATGGCTTCCCACGTTGGCCCGCGGTCGGCGCGGGTGGCGGCGGCGTACCACGTATCCGTGACGTAATGCAGGGTGGCGTCCCAGTCGGGATGCTCATTGAGGTACAACTGCGCCGTGATCGCATCCACCAGCGCGGCGTCCGCCTGTTCCAGACGCACGGCATCCAGCGCGTAGCGCCCCAGTTCGTAGGGCCGGGTTTCAAAGGGCAGCACGCGGCGCAGCCAGCGACGCGCTTCGGCATCGGCGGGCGACCCAAATTCATATGCCAGCGCGCGCCCCGGCAACGCATCCATGCTGTTGATACCGCTGTCTGCCCGGCTCACCAGCACCAGCCCGGCGTTGAAGTAGGGGCGGGTGTAAAGCACGTCGTCTCTACGCGCCGGGTCGATCAGCAGCATCGAAATCAGCACATCGACCTGATCGACTCGCAGCGCGTCGTACAGGCCGTCATAGCCCAGATTGACAAAGCGCACGGGGATGCCCAGCCGTTCGGCCAGCGCCACCGCCAGATCGACTTCAAGCCCGTACAGGCCATCCGGCCCGGTATTGGCGAACGGCGGGTAGCTGGCATCGATGCCGACGCGCAGTTCGCCGTAAGGGAACAGGTCGTGGGTCGTCGGAGGCGGCTGCTGGAGCGCGTTCCAGCGCAGGGCCAGTACCAGCAGGCCCAGCAGCGCGGCGACGAGGATCAGCATCTGGCGGCGGGTTATGACGCGGGCGCGGGCAACCATAAGCTCTCGGTTTGCTGCCAGCCGCGCGCATAAGCCTGTACGGCGTAGTAAATCGGCTTTGGCTGGAAATCGACGGTGACGAGCGTGAAGTGATCCGGATAATTCAGTGTGTCTACCGGATAGCGGAACGCCCACAGGCACATTTTTTCCAGCCATGGCCATTCCGTTTCAGCCAGACGTAGGGCATCGACGGTATAGGCGGCGCGCTGCGAGGGGCGCACCGCTTTTGTCCAGCGCGGGTGGTCATTCCAGCCGGTTTCGGTGATGTAAACTGCCTTGGCTGCATCGCCGTGCCGCTCCATGATCTCGCGCAGCAGTTCGGCGCGGCGGAAATTGAGCCGGTCGAAGCCCGGTTCTGCTTCCGGCGGTTCGGTGAAGCCGTAGGTATGCACCGCCAGCGCGTCGAAATAGGGCGCTGCGCCGGCTTCGTACAGCGCTTCCAGATACAGCAGATCGTTCAGGCCGTGCGCGCTGCCGGGCGGTTCGAGCGTCGGCGCGAGCGGCGCGGCCAGTATCACGACCTCCGGATTGGCCGCGTGGGCGCGGGCGTAGACCGCCTGTAAAAGGGCGGCATAGCCTGCCGGATCGACCTGCTGGTAGCCCCACTCGAAAGCGAGATTCGGCTCATTCCAGATGATGATGTGATTGATAACGCCCGCATAGCGTTCCGCAAACAGCGCGACAAATTCGGCGAAATCGTCATAGGATTCCGGCGGCAGAGTATTCAGCGTCGCGTATTCTTCCGGCACATCGCGGCGCGCCCAGTGTGGCACCAACCCCATGCGCGCGATGATGTGCAGACCCTGATTGCGGGCATAATTCACGAGGCGGTCGGCCGATGCCCACGAATAGACATCCTCCGCGATTTCGATGTAGGCCCACGGGAAAAATTCGACAATCGTATCCGCCCCCATTTCCCGGACCATCTGAAGGGTGCGCTGTATTTTCCAGTCTTCGACTTCGTCAATCAGTCGCGTGTGCGTGCAGACGTGCGGCTTGACGGTTTCGACTACCTGCGGCGGGCCAAGCGGCGCGCGCGGCGGCGCAGGCGCGAGAGCGCTGATCACGGCTAGCGCTATCAGAAAGCGGATGGGCCAGCGCCAGTGAGGGCGAACGGTATACCAGAGTGGCGTCAGTCGAGCAAGCATGCAGCCTACTATAACGCGCAGGCGGCAAATAGGAAGCGCAAGTAGCTGGCGTCTGCCCTGCGCTTATGCGTCGTCGATCAGATTGGCGCGCACGGCGCGTGCCACGGCCTCCGTGCGCCCGTTGGCTTCCAGCTTGAAGAGGATGTTGCTGACGTGTTTTTTGACTGTGCCGGTGCTGATCGAGAGCGCCGTCGCGATTTCATGATTACGCAGGCCGCGCGCCATCAGCGCCAGCACTTCGCGCTCGCGCTCGGAGAGGTGAACGGTTAGCGGCTCTTCCTCACTGCCGGCAGCCCGCGTTTCCCGCCACGCTTCAGCGCGATCCGCGCCGTGGGCCTGTTCGGCAGGCGCATGGCCATTCGCCGCCAGCGCAACCACCACCGATTGCAGCATCGCCGTTTGCTGAGATGTCAGAAGGTCGTCACCCGGAGCGGCGGATCGCCGGTCATACTTTGCGGGATGGTCACTGTTCGCTGCCGGCACATACAGCCTGATCGTCTGCTCGCCGAAGCGGATTTCGCTGACCTGATAGTGACGCCCATCCCGATTGACAAGCGCTGACAGTCCGGTTGCGGCCAGATCATGGTCGCTGGCAAAGATGATGTGGAGGGTCGGGTTGTTGCTCATAAATGTACCCACTGTTTTAAGCTGCTTGCCGGCAAGACCTGAAAGCGGTCTGGAAGCGTCGGGATGAGATGAAGGTGGCCGGTGGTATCAACATCGGAATCGAAGTGGGATTGACGGCTCAAATCTTAGGGCGACATAACAGGTCGCATTGCTGCGACTACAATACTATGCCCCTCTGGCCAATGCAATGAAGTGGCTCATGAGTGATGGACCAAGTTGGCTCGGCGCGGCACTCAGGAGGGCATGGTGCGGAGCAGGCGCATCTCCACCACGAAGCCGGGGAAGCACACGAATAAAGAGCGCCTGTGTGGGCCACAGACTGCCTCTTATTTTGTTTCTGACCCCTTGTGTTCCGAATCTTGGGCCGATCTTATATTCCGATGATGTTATTCTTACACTATGTCTTGTAAGGTATAAGCAGAAGGTACTTAGTTAGGGGAGGTGCTCAATGATCTACGAGGATCTCTTGCTAGCGATACTGCGCGTCGTGATCGGTGTGCTGTTTGCTGCTCACGGCGCTCAAAAGCTGTTCGGATGGTTTGGCGGCCCGGGGTTTGACGGCCATACCAAGGCGATTGCCTCGCTAGGGCTCCGGCCTGCATCGCTCTGGGCGTTCCTATCCGCAGTAGGTGAGTCTCTTGGCGGTGTGTTGCTGGCGCTGGGCCTGCTGACTCCGGTTGCATCGGCTGTCCTCATCGGCGTGATGCTGGTGGCGATCCTGCGGGTGCACTGGGACAAGGGCCTCTGGAATGCGAACGGCGGGTATGAGTACAACCTGGTTCTGCTGATCACCTCGTTCGTGCTCGGCGCTCTTGGGCCCAATGCGTATGCCCTTGATCAGCACATCAGCTTGCCGTGGCCGCATCAGACGGTCTATCTGGTGAGCCTGGTTGTCAGCATCGTGTTGGCCCTGCTCGCTGTTGTCACGGCACGTCCAACGGCCCACACAACGGGTTCGGAGCAGCAGCGCGCAACCGCCTGATCAGGAAATTGCTGATCTTATGACGGAAGGAGGCTAGACAATGCACACGGGCAACCTGCGCTCATCCAGTGTGCTCGGTGTCTTGGTAGCCTCGGTGTTACTCCTGTTGACGTGGCCTGTCATTACCGCAATGGCTGTGACAGCTATTCCGGTGCTCGTCTTTGTTCTGGGGGGCATGGCCCTGCTGCTGAATTTCATTCATCTCTAGCAGTAAGGGCCAATGCCCGACCCTGAAGCTCAAACAAGAGGCAACCGAACTACCAAATTCGACATCATAAGCCAAAGCCCGATCTAGCCGATCGGGCTTTTTGTGTGGCCGTGCGCGTTGTCGAATTTTCACGTCAACGTTGAATCGAAGCGGGAAACAAAAACGGCGCTTGTAAGCGCCGTTTTTCTATGCCCCTGACAGGACTCGAACCTGTGCTTCTACCTCCGGAGGGTAGCGCTCTATCCGCTGAGCTACAGGGGCGAACAACTTAAGTTTAGCAGAAATGACTTTCACTCACAAGTGGAAATCAGACGCAGCCGATGCCTCAGCTTGCTTCCGGCACGATGCTGAACGTCATGGGCTGGCCCAGCGCGAAGCCGTCGGCATACAACTGCGCCGCCCACGAACCGGGAGTGAACTCGACCATGCTCGGCTCGATATAGAACCACAGGCAGATACGGCTGGCGTTGCTTTGCGTTGTGAACGATTCCTGATGGCGGGGCTGGCCCTCGTACAACCAGGTGATGCTGAGCGGCGTACCGCTTTGAATGTTGAAGGCCTGAAAAGTCGCGTATATGCGCGGGGTGCTTGGCGTGAACTCGATCTCCGGCGCGACAATGCAACCGTCTGACTCGTTGACTGCGGTCGCCATGCCGGTTTTGACAAACCAGCGTTCGCCCTGATTGATCGGTTCGGGCGTCGCCGCGCCGGAAAAGGCTGCGATCACCTGCCGGGTTGGCGGCACAACTGCCCGCACGGTGCCCAGCAGCGCGGCGTTGATGGCGTTCTGGTTGGCGACATGAGTCTGCGCGGCCACCGCAGTTCCTGCGATTCGCAGCGCGTCGGCCTCGGTCGTCGCCCGGAGCGCTGTCGCTTCAAGGATATAGCCATCGCGTTCGGCGCGGAGCGTCGCTTCCATGTCGGCGCTGGAGATTGAGCTACAGGCTGCCAGAAACGCAGCCACGACTGCCATAATCGCGGCCTTCAATGGTCCTCACTCTCATAACTGTTGCCAATGTAACCGTTGGGTCGTGAAAAAGTATACCAGCAAGATGACCGAACCCGGACGTTTCGTTTGATGGCGTTTCACGCTGTTTCAGTTGCTGGTCTGGCAATGCAGCGTGGTGCAATCGTGGCGCTCATGCTACACTCATTCGTCTGTCGCATGAGGGAAGGGCTTGAGACGAACCTGGTTTCTGATCTTCATTTTGTTGCTGGTGACGGTCGCCAGCCCGCTTCACGCACAGACTGATCCGCCGGGTGACGGCGCGTGGAGCGTTGTGACCGCAGACAGCATTTTCGTCCGGAATGGCCCGGGACAGTCCTATTCTCCGGCCGGGCGGTTAAGCGAGGGCGACCTCGTTTTGCCGGTCAGCCGGAATACGGATGGAACCTGGGTGATGGTGCGCTACGGGCCGGGCTTTGGCTGGATTCGCCGCGACCTTGCCCGCTGGGCGGTCGATATCGACACGCTGCCGGTCGTGACGAATGACGCGCTCACGCAGACGCCGCCGGGGGAAGGGGCTGCGGCCAATGCCGCCATCACGACGACGCCTCGGGGAAGCTGGGTCGATGTCGGGGATCGCGGCGCGTTCGTGCGCGCGGGGCCAGATTACACATTTCCGGAACTCGGCATACTCCAGACTGGCGCGATTGTCGAACCTGTAAGCCGCGATGTAAACGGGGCATGGGTGCTCATTCGCTTCGGCGATGGCTTTGCCTGGATCGCGCGCAATCTCGTCCGCTGGCAAATCAATATCAACGAATTGCCGGTGGTCTATCGCGGCAATCTGACGCCTTCGCCGACTTTCACGCAGACCCGGACGCCCACCACGACGCGGACGCCGACGAATACGGCAACCGCCAGCGATACGCCAACGCGGACCGATACGCCGACGGCCACGCAGACGCCGGCACATACCGCTACACCGACTGCGACGGCAACGGCTACCAGTACGTTGTCGCCGACACCTTCTTCGACGCCGACCAGTACGCCTACAGTGACCGACACTGCTTCGCCAACCGCGACTGCAACGGACACGGCGACGGCAACAGACCGGCCAACTGCAACGGACACGGCGACGATAACGCCCTCGCCGATACCGACCGATACGCCGGAACCGACGGCGACGGACACGGCCACCCAGACGCCGTCCAGCACGGCAAGCCCGACGTCCGCGCCAACCAATACACCGGAGCCGACCGCTACGGCGACTTACACGCCCGAACCGACAGACACGGCAACCCGGACGCCGTCACTGACCCCGGAACCAACCGATACGGCAACGGCGACGGCCACCCAGACACCGACCGATACGCCGGAGCCGACGGCCACGCAGACGGCAACCTGGACGCCGACCGACACACCGGAGCCAACGGCGACGGACACGGCTACGCAAACGCCAACCGATACTGCAAGTCCGACGCCCATGCCATCTGACACGCCTGAGCCGGCCACTACGGCGACCACGACAGCGGCGCTTACGAATACGCCAACGCGAACGCCGTCATCCGCCGAGGCGGGATTGCTGGTTGTAACAGAAGCGACAGCGCCCCCGGACGTGACCGCGACTTCCGGGCCGACGCGGACGACTCTCGCTTCGCCAACCGCAACAGCCTCGCTCACCGCGACCACGAGGCCAACGCGGACGACCGCGCCAACCAATACACCGGAGCCAACTGACACGCCGGAGCCGACGGCGACGGATACGGCCACGCAGACGCCGACCGACATGGCAAGCCCGACATCCGCGCCAACGGATACGCCGCAGCCAACCGGCACGGCAACACAGGTCCGAACTTTGACTGCAAGCCGGACTCCGGCACAGGAAGCAACCGCCGTGGATACCGAGGCCGCTGTCGTCGTCGCGCCATCGGCCACGGACGACTTGCCGCCAGCCTCGCCTGAAACCGAGACGCCGGCTTTGACGGCGGAGGCGCTTACCGAAGAGGCGACTGCCGAACCGGAGCAGACAGAGGTTGTTGTGGCCGGGGCAGGCCAAACCGGTACTCCCATTGCCAGCATTCCCACCGGCATCCCGCCTTTGGAGGACACGGTGAGCGAGCCGGGCGGGTTGCGCGTGCCGGTCGAGGCGCTGGTCGGCGGGCTTGGCGTGCTGGCGGTGCTCGGCTATGCCGGGCTGTACTGGCGCGGCGCGTCGAAGGCCGAACGCTATCAGGGCGGCTTCGTGATTTCGCGCTGCCCGGTCTGCCGTCAGGGGCGGCTGGAAATCGACGCCAAGGAAGATCATCTGCTCGGCATACCGCGCGTGCGGCGTACCGTGCGCTGTACCGAATGTCGCTCTACATTGCGCGAAGTCGGTTATCGTCGCTGGCGCTATACAATTGACCCGGCCGAGAATCCCTCGATGCATCAGCGATATAATGGGCGCGTGGTCGATGAGGACCTTCTTCGCGCTTTGCCCAACCAGCCGCACATTCAGCGCGGGCCGCGCCAGCCAGGGCCGCCGCCGTCGTTTATAGACGATGAGCCACAGGATTGACGGGGTTGCCTGATGGCGCTTGTCGAGTGTGTACCCAATTTCAGCGAAGGCCGGCGTCCGGAAGTTGTCGAGGCGATCGTCGCGGCGATTCGGGCTGAAGGCGTTTATCTGCTCGATACGCAGATGGATCATGACCACAACCGCTCGGTCGTAACGTTTGCGGGGGAACCGCAGCCGGTTGTGGAGGCCGCTTTCCGGGCGATTGAGACGGCTGCGCGGTTGATCGATCTTGACGCGCATGTGGGGCAGCATCCGCGCATGGGCGCGGCGGACGTCGTACCGTTTGTTCCGCTGCGCGATATTTCTCTGGAAGCCTGCGTCGAGCTTGCCCACGCGCTCGGCGAGCGGGTAGCGGCGGAGCTGGATTTGCCGGTCTACTATTATGAAGCGGCGGCCTTACGCCCTGAACGGCGCAATCTGGCCGACGTGCGGCGCGGCGGCTATGAAGCGCTCAAAAAGGAACTGGGCTCCAATCCCGCCCGCGTGCCGGATGCGGGGCCGTCTCGCGTTGGCCAGGCAGGCGCGGTGTTGATCGGCGCGCGCGGCCCGCTCATCGCCTTCAACGCCTATCTCAATACAGACAATGTCGAGATCGCGCGTTCAATCGCGGCCAGCATTCGCGAATCGGGCGGCGGGCTTCCCCGGTTGAAAGCGCTTGGCTTGTTGGTTGGTGGCCGGGCGCAGGTATCGATGAACGTCATCGACTTCCGCGAAACAGGCCTGTTTGCGATCATGGAGGCATTGCGGCGCGAGGCCGCACGCCACGCGGTTGAGATTACACATACCGAACTGGTGGGCCTGATTCCGCAGGCCGCACTGCTCAATACCGCGCTGGAGTATCTACAATTGCCGCTTGAAGTACGTTCCCACACGCTCGAAAATCGCCTTGGTGAAGTCACCGGCGATTATCGTGAGGTTCCTTTCAGATAGACATGCTGCATTATCTGGTTCTCCTGTTTGCCCTTGCGGGGTTGATTGCTTCATGCCGGCCTTCCGGTCCGGTGGCCTTTGCCGTGACAGCGCCCCCGGCGACACAAATGCGCGTCGCTCGGAGCACGTCCGTGACGCTGGTTCCCACGCTCAACCGGCAGCCGTCGCGCACGCCCACGCCAACGGCGACCATGTTCCCATCGAACACGCCCAGACCGACAAGCTCGCCTACGCGGGCGCGAACGGCCATTCCGATCAATTCGCCGACACCGGACTTCAACCGCTTATCGACAGACGCGGACGTTACGCCGCCGCCAACATGGACGCCACCGCCGGACGATCCGGCTACGCGCATCGACGATCATTACTATATGCACCGGCCGATCCATGCCGATTTCACGAACTGGATCGACCGGACGTATCCCTATGGCGCGACACAGGGCGGGCAGTTGCAGACACATCATGGCGTCGAATTCATCAACACGCGCGGGACGCCGGTGCTGGCGGTCGCCGATGGCAGAGTGGTCTATGCCGGAGACGACCAGACGCAGCAGTTTGGCCCGACGACTAATTACTACGGGCGGCTGGTCGTGATCGAGCATCCCTTTACGGCTGAAAATGGCGCGCCCGTCTTTTCGCTCTACGGGCATCTGGAGCGCGTGCTGGTGGAAACCGGTGAACCGGTCATTCGCGGGCAAGAGATCGGGCTGGTGGGCGATTCCGGTGTCGCCTACGGGCCGCACCTGCATTTTGAGGTGCGCGTCGGCGACGCGACCGATTTTGGCGCGACGCGCAATCCTGAGTTGTGGATCATTCCATTCGGCGGGTTTGGCACGCTGGCGGGCCGGGTTACCGATGCCAGCGGCGCGATGCTCTATGACGTGACCATTCAGGTCCGGTCGCCAAATCTCGCCCGTTACGCTTTCAGCTATGCGGACGATTCGGTCAATCCGGACCCGGTCTTTGGCGAGAACTTCACGCTTGGCGACCTGCCGGCCAACTACTACGACGTCAGTGTGACGGTGGATGGGCGCGTTCGTTTCCGCCGGATGGTCTACGTCTACCCGAACCGCACCACGTGGATAGACATCGAACTGAGTCCATAAACCGGACGCAGGCGGGCCGGGCCATGCTGCCCGGCCCGCCACGTGGCTAGCGGATGTACGTCTTATAGCTGACGGTCAGCTCGGTGTCGGTGACGGCTTCGACGCGCATGACCGCCCGGTTGCCATCTGCAGTGATGACGCCGATGAGCATACCGGGAACCAGTTCGCCGCGAGTTATCCGGTCGCGGTTAACGATCGCCGGGTTGATGACTTCCCAGTGAATCAGATTCAGGTCAGAGCCAGGCAGGATCCCAAGCCGCGCGCCAAAGATGGCATCGAGGCTGACACCGCCGTCTGCGTTCCAGTTCGCGTCACCCTGAATGGCGTCATCCTCCAGATCAATCGTGTCGCCGAGGTGCAAGAGCTGGCTGCCCTGCGATCGTAGCGGCATGTCGATGACGTAGCTCACCGGGAAGAAGTTGTTGCTCTCGCCCACCACGCCTTCGGGAACCTGATTATTGATGTCGGCCACCACGCTGGCGGTGTAGAACCCGGTGTTAAGCGCACTGGCCTGCAGGCTGACGGCTACCGCCTGTCCGGGGGCCAGACCGCCAACGACCGCCGAAGCGAAGATGTTGTTGGGCGGGAAGGTCGCGCCGATCGCGAATGTCCCGGCTGGCGCGTTGCCCGCATTGCGGACAGTGACGATGGCGGTGAAGGGGCCGGGTTGGGCGGGCTGTGGGTTGATCGACACGGCGTCGATAACGATGTCGGCTTCCTGCGGCAGCACGGGCGTTGGCGTAACGTTCGGCGTCGGCGTGGGCGGCGGCGCGACGACCGGCAGCGTCCCCAGATCGCCAGATACGTCGAGCAGATAGGTTGCCATCCAGCCCTGCATACCGGCGAAGTCGATCACGACCCAGGTGCGATCGGGCAGGGTTGCGATGACGCGTGCCTGTTGGCCCTGAAGCAGCTCGCCGAGGATCGGATAGACGAGGCCAGGGCCGCTGCGTACATTCTGCCGCTGGCTGGTTACGGTGACGATCACTCCCTCCGGCGTTGCGGTCGGTGCGATTTCGGGCGGTTCGGGTTCGGCAGGCGTATCCGGCGGCAGGCGTTCGCCGTCGCGATAGCGCGTGAGCACGACCGGCGCGCCGAACTGGCCGAGTTGCACCACCGAAACATCGCTGATGGTATCGCCGCGCTCAAAGGCGGCGGGGCGCAGCAGGCCCTGAACGCCACGGACGTTATCCAGCCGGGCAATATTTGCCGTCAGGTCGCCCGGTTGCGCCAGTGCCGCCGCGATCAGGTTGACGGCGTCATAACCGGCGGCGGCGGCTTCGTCCGGCACTTCGCCATAGGCGACGACGTAATCGCTCAGGAAGGAGACGCTGGCCGGGTCAAGCGCGCTAAACGGCCATGTCGTGGCGGCGAGAACGCCGGGAGCGAGATCGAAGGGAATGCTGTTGATGAACAGCCGGTGATCTGCATCCGGATAGGCGAACAGTCCCTGCCAGCCGGAACCGCGCAGCACGGTATACAGCTCCGCGACAGCGCTCGGCGGGCCGTAAGCGACCAGCGCTTCAGGGCTGGCAAGCAGCAGTTGCTCCAGCAATTCGAAAACGCCCGTGTCGGTTTCGAGGACGAGCGCCGGAGAAGGCTCGACGCCCAGAGCGACCGCTGCCGAACTGAAACCGACAAGCCCCGGCAGGCTATCGAGATCAAGCCGCATGGTGGCAATGCGCGTCAGCCCAAAACCGTTGATCAGAAAGTCCGCCAGCGCGCGTCCCTGCCAGACTTCGGCAGCCCGGACACGAAAGACGTTGCCGGTGGTATTGGCGGCGATGAGCGTGTCGCCGGTTGCCGGAAGCAGGACGGGAATGCCGAGCTGTTGCAGGTCGGGCAGCGTCTCTGCGGCCAACTGGTCGTCCGCCGGGCCGATAATGGCGATCAGGCCAGCCTCTCGCAGCGCCGTGATAGCGGTATCAGCGGGCTGGCCGATTGTCAACGGCTGCACTTCCAGTTCAAGCTGGAACAGCGTTCCGGCGAAGTCGGCAACACCGCCCGCGTCATTGATCTGCTGGATGGCCAGCCGCGCGCCGTTGGCCACCGGCCCGCGAACCTGATCCACCACGCCAATCCGCAGGACCGGCGCTTCCTGCGCTGCGGCAACTCCCCCCGACAGCGCAAGTAGGACAAGGACGAGACTACATAATAGCCGGTATGGGGATAGGGTTGAGTGTTGCAATGGAATGCCTCCATGAAACCGATTGCCGCGAATCGCAGTCATACCAATTATGTCTATATGTTAATGCAGATCGAAACGATGCGCTCGGTAATGGGACCACTTTCCCTCCTTTTAGCACATTTTCCTGTTCGCATGGGCTTTGTATGGCCGTGGAATGCGGTCGCCGGGAACGCCGAACGCCTTGATTTTCGCCAGAGCGCCATCTATACTGACAATCAAATTCCGTAAATTCACGCCCAAGGTAATAATAAGAGCATGCAGCGAGAGCGGCTTGCCGACGATATTTTTGTGTTTATTAGCGATTTGTATGCACAGGTAACCGCCAGCCTAGTTCTCACCAGCGAGGGCGCGGTTTTAATAGATACACTTGTTTTTCCGGAAGAGACGCTGCACATCCGGCGATTTGTCGAAAAGCGGCTGAACACGAGTGTACGGTATATCATCAACACGCACTTTCACGCCGACCACACCACCGGCACGTACCTGTTTCCCGGCGCGACGGTGATCTCACATGCGCTTTGCCGCGAGCTGCTGGACACTCGTGGCCGTGAAAGCGTTGCTCGCCTGCGGGAGTCGGCGGAGTTTCAGGGACTGGAACTGGTGCTGCCACAGGTTGTGTTCAGCGAGGGCAGGTTTTCCTTGCACGTGGGCGATAAAACGTTCCAGATGTGGGCGTCGCCGGGGCACAGCCCCGACTCGATTGTCTGCCTGCTCAAGGATGAGCGCGTGCTTTTCGGGGCGGACACGCTGATGCCGCTGCCGTACTTTGTTGACGGTAGTTACGACGACTTTTTGAACTCGCTAAAAGCGTTACGTAACGGAAACTTCGAAAATGTCGTGCAGGGGCATGGCGAAATCCTCCTGCGCGGCGAGATCGAAGAGAAGATCGAAAACGACATCGATTACCTGATCAAACTGCGCCAGCAGGTGGATGCCGCGCTGGAAAGCAGCTCGCCGGAACAGGCGCTCCGATCGATCACGCCTGAGCGCTGTGGCAAAAGCCCGATCTTGCTGGGCGGTGCGGTTGAGCAGTTGCACCGCCGGAACGTCAGCGCTTTGGCAAGCCGGCGTATGCCTGCTCATTCCTGAGCGCTCAGTCCATACGATCTATCCGATCTTTTGTTAGTGAGGGTGGGGAATGTCCGAACCGATGTACCTGACGGCTGAAGGCGCTGAAGAACTGCGGCGCGAGCTAAAGAACTTAATCGAAGTGCGCCGCCCGGAACTGGCCAGAAAACTGGCGGAAGCCGTCGCACAGGGGGACCTGAAAGAGAATGCTGACTATCACGACGCCAAGGAACAACAGGCGTTTGTTGAAGGGCGCATTCAGTATCTGGAGAATGTGCTGCGGTCGGCAGTGCTCATCGAAAACAACGGGCGAACGGACGTGGTTTCGATTGGCTCGGAAGTGACCATTGTCGAAGCCGGCACGACCGATGAAGAGCGTTATATCATCGTCGGCGCTGCCGAAGCGAATCCCCGCGAGGGAAAAATCTCGAATGAAAGCCCGATTGGCCGCGCCCTGCTGGGGCGCAAGCCGGGGGAGAGCGTGAAGGTGCAGACGCCTGCGGGCGAGCTCACCTTCAAAATCAAGCAAATTCACTAGTCGGGCTCACGGGAGGCAAAAATCGAGGCGGCCCACTGGCCGCCTCGTTGTTTTATCGCACCGGGTTGAAGTCGCCTGTGCCACCGAAGGGATCATCGTCCGGGTCCGGCGACGCGGCAGGCGGCGGGCTGTAGGGTGAGGGGGCCGGTCGCGAAGCCGGCGGCGTGTAGGGTGTCGTGGCTGGTGGCGGCGTATATGGTCGTGGCGCAGGCGCACTCGCTGGCGGCGGGCTGTAGGTCGTTGTAGCGGGCGATGCCGGCACGGCGGGCGCGGGCGGCATGTATTCGCCCACACTTGCTGCCGGCGCGGCTCCGACCTCGACGCGCTGCGGTTCTGCGCCCGGAACCTTGCGCCAGACTGCCAGTTCGATGGTCATCTTTTCAAAGTAGCTGTTTGGCGGCAGCGGCCCCGCGCCGTATTCCATGTCCACGATCCGCGCCTGAAGCCGCAGTGACGAGGTTTCGAGGACTGCCACCGCGCCCGGCTCGGCCAGAACCAGATCGCCCTTCGGCTCCAGCTTGGTTCGCAGGCCCGCATCGTTGAAGGCATGCGCCGACGCGAAAACCTTGGTCACGGTGCGGACATAATCATCCTTGTCAAACAGCCATACCTCGATGGCGGTGACTTTCTTCGGGTCACCGACGCCAATCGTCTCCGAAATTCCCGCGCCGCATTCACCGAGGAATTTCTTGTTTTCATCCTCAATGCTGAAGGAGTCGTCGTACTGGCCGCGACCGAGCGCGTAGACCGACATCTTTTGCATCAGCGGCGTGCCAAGCGTATCGCTGTAATCGGTCCTGTTTTCGGCCAGCGCTTTTTTCGCTTCGCGAATGGCCTGAATTTCTCTGGCGCTCTGTTCGTTCGACACGCCGCTTACCCGGCTGGAACGGCGGCCGATACCCACCCGGTTGATGGTCGGTTCCAGGAACGGGTAGATCAGCAGGTTCCACAGGACCGAGAGGATCAGGAACATGATCAGGATGATGAGGGGCGCAACGATGAACGGCATGACATCGCCCACAACGTTAGGCTGTGGCGCGGTCGCGGCGTTTGGCTGCGCCATTTCGGCGGCGCGACGGATATTTTGCAGCGCCTGCCGGTTTTCCGCTTCGGCGGGATCGGCGAGCAGACGGTCGACAATGCCGAGCGGGTCGTCGACATAAGTCAACAATGAGGCGATGTGCTCGGTCAGGTCGGCGTTGGTCGCTGCTTGCCGGTGAGCAAGTAGCTTGACCCACTCATCCTGAAAATTTTGCTGAAGCGTGCTGGGGTCGGCGTCGTAGTAAATCGTCGGGGAAACCAGATAGGCCCAAACCAGACCGAGCAATACGCCGATGACCAGCGCGATCAGCGTATTCCGTTTTGGCAACGCAGGGCCGATAACACCTGTCAGCCCTTGCGAGAAACCGGACAATCCGCCCATGTGCAGCCCCCCGTATGCGGTCCCATGCTGAAACGTTAAGATACGGTTATTGTACTGAAAAACGCCAGCGCGCGACAGTTAAGCACGCAATGCGGGTGTCGCGCCAGTGTACTATACCCGCGACGCAGCAAACGGTGCAAATGGCCTGCGCTTGCGTGGCGCGCCGGCAGGAAACGAAAAACCCCTCGCCAGAATGCCGGTTCTGACGAGGGGCGCGAGGCTTGCGATCAGCCTGCCGCTTCCGCGGCGGGGAGTTCGACCGCCGGTTCAGGCAGGTCTTCCAGCCGGTACATGCGATTGCAGACCGTGCACTGCGCGTTGGTGCGGCTTGCCTCCACCAGCAGGCCGCCGCAGTTGGGACAGGGCTGGGGCAGCGGGCGCTTCCAGCTTGTGAATTCACAGTCCGGATAGCGCGAGCAGCCGTAGAATGTCTTGCCGCGACGCGAACGCCGGATCACCAGCTCGCCGCCGTGCTTCTCGCCGCACACGGGGCAGGAAATGCCCATGCGTTCGAGCAGCGGCTCGGTATGCTTGCAGTTCGGATAGTCCGAGCAGCCGATGAATTTGCCGAAACGGCCATAACGAATGACCAGCGGCTTGCCACAGACCGGACAGGCGCGGCCCACTTCTTCGGTCTGCTGCATGCTGGGCAGGGCGCGCTTCGCTGCCTGCAGCCGGTCGGCAAACGGCCAGTAAAACTCGCTCAGCATCGGGCGCCATTCCAGCTTGCCTTCGGCAATCGTGTCAAGCTGGTCTTCCATCTTCGCCGTGAACTGGTAGTCCATGATATCCGGGAAGTATTTGACCAGCAGATCGTTGACGATTTTCCCGGTTTCCGTCGGTATCAGGCGCTTGTCCTGTTTGATCACATACTCACGATCCTGAATGACGGCTACCGTCGGCGCGTAGGTGCTGGGGCGGCCAATGCCGAGTTCTTCCAGCGCTCGCACCAGGCTGGCTTCGGTATATCGCGGCGGCGGCTGGGTGAAGTGCTGCTCCGGAAGCAGACGCAGCAGATCCAGCAGTTCGCCGGGCGTCAGTTCCGGTAGGATGCGCCCATCGTCCTCGTCGGGGAGGGCGTCCTCATCGCGGGCCTCTTCATACAGCGCCAAGAAGCCGTTGAATTTGATCGTGCTGCCGGAGACGCGGAAGTGATAGCGCTTTTCGCTTCCCGGCGGCCCTGCGTCGATATCGACGCGCAGCGTGTTATAGACGGCGTTTGCCATCTGGCTGGCGACGAACCGCTGCCAGATCAGGTTATAGAGCTTGTACTGATCGTTGGTCAGCGATTTACGAATAGCGTCGGGATGGCGCATGACGCTCGTCGGACGGATCGCCTCGTGGGCTTCCTGCGCGCCTTTCGAGGTCGTTCGGTAGTGCGGCGGGCGCGCCGGCACGTAGTCGTTTCCAAAGCGCTCTCGAATAAAGTCGCGCGCTTCGTGCTGGGCCTGCGACGAGACATGGGTGCTGTCGGTACGCATGTAGGTGATCAGACCGACCGCGCCTTCCGGTCCAACGTCGATGCCTTCGTAAAGCTGCTGAGCAACGGCCATTGTGCGTTTGGCGGTGAAGCCAAGCCGGCGCGATGCTTCCTGCTGGAGCGTGCTGGTGGTGTAGGGGGCCATCGGCTTGCGCTGGCGTTCCCCGCGCTTGACATCGACGACGACGTATTCGCTCTTTTCGAGCACCTCCAGATGCGGCCGAACGTCGCTTTCTTTCTCGAAGTTGACGTCCTCATTCCCGATTTTCATCAACCGGGCGATAAATGGCCGCGTCGAATTCTTGCCGTTGGGCTGGCGCTTGCGTAACTCGGCGTCCAGCGTCCAGTATTCGCGCGGCACAAACGCTTCGATTTCGCGCTCGCGGTCGACGATCAGCCGGACCGCGATGCTCTGCACGCGGCCAGCCGACAGGCGATTACGCACCTTGTCCCACAACAGCTCCGTGATGTTGTAACCGACAAGCCGGTCGAGAATGCGGCGGGCCTGCTGAGCGTTGACCAGACTCATATCGACCGAGCGCGGGTGCTGAAACGCCTCCTGAATGGCCGGTTTCGTGATTTCGTGGAAGACGACGCGTTTTGTCTTGCTTTGGTCGATTTCGGCGGCGTGAAGCAGATGCCACGCAATTGCCTCGCCCTCGCGGTCCGGGTCGGTCGCCAGATAGACTTCCTCGGCGTTCTGGGCGGCGGTTTTCAGCTCTTTGACAACATCGCGCTTTTCGTTCATAACGCGATATTTCGGTTCGAAGTTGTTTTCAACATCGACCGAAAGCTGCGAAACCAGCAGGTCGCGAACGTGGCCTTTTGACGCGCGCACGGTATATCCCTTGCCGAGAAACTGGCCGACGCTGCGTGCCTTGGCCGGCGATTCGACGATCACCAATTTGCCAATACGGCTGTTCCTGCGGCTCGCTCCGTCCTCACGCTCGGTGCCAGACGATGCTGTCCGCGCGGTTGCCGCGCGGCGCGATGCGACGGTTTTTCGCCCCGCGCTCTTGCGCGTCGTTTTGCGCTTGCTGGCGGTCTTTTTTCTGCTGGCTGTCGCCTTTGGCGCTGGCTCCGGCTTCGGCAGGCCAGCATGCGCGGGCGTCGCGCCCATACGAAACAGCGTCGTGCCACAGACGGGACACGTTCCACGAGTTCCCGGTGTGCCTGTCTGCGTATACACCGGCTCGGGATTCTGCATCTCGCGTTTCGTCTTGCACTTGACGCAGTATGCCTCAATTGCTGTCATGCTGCTTCCCCCGCCGTTGCCTGAGCGCAGACCGGTTCGGTCCGCGCGGCTGACTTACGATAAATCCTGTCAAAGTGTTCCTACCAGCTACAGATACTTCTCCTGACGTGCTTCGCGCAGTTTGTTGACGACATCTTTTACGTCCTGCGCACGCTTTTTGTGACAGATCATAATCACATCTGGCGTGTCAACCACAACGAGGTCTTCCACGCCGATGGTCACGGTCAATTTATCCGAGTAGACCAGGGTGTTGCGCGTATCGACCAGAATGGGCTGCCCGGCTTGGCCTCGGAAGCCGTTGCCGAACTCGTCCAGATTCAGGACGTCGAAGAGTGCATCCCATGTTCCCACATCGCTCCAGCCAATGTCAACCGGGATTACGGCAATTCGCTCTGCGCCTTCCATAATGGCGAAGTCGAGCGAAATTTTCTTCACGTCGTCCCATATCTGGTCGAGCATGTTTTCAAAATCGCGAGTATCGACAAACTCGGCCAATCGCGCAAATCGGTCGTACATCTCCGGCTGCTGCCGCCGGAATTCCTCCAGACCCTGCCGGGCCTTCAGGATGAACATGCCGGAGTTCCAGCTATATTCGCCGGTGCTGATGAATTCCATGGCGCGCATCATGTTCGGCTTTTCGCTGAATCCGAGCGACTCGTAGGCGCGAAAGCCGTTGATTTCCCGGATGTCTTTGCCGCGCCGGATGTAGCCAAAAGCTGTCGACGGTACGGATGGCGAGATGCCGAGCGTGACGATGTAGTTATCGCCGGCGAGTTCATGCGCGGCGACGAGTACATTCCGAAAAGCTTCCTTGTTGGCAATATGATGGTCGGCGGTCAGGATGGCGACCGTCGCCTCAGGATCGCGCCGGGCGATGACGGTCAGGCCGAGGGCCGCCGCCGGGCCGCTGTCGCGGCCATAGGGTTCGGTGATGAAGTTTTCGGCGGGAATTTCCGGCGCTTCCTTACGTAGCGCCTCCAGATATTTGCGCCCGGTGACGACATAAATCTGGTCAGGCGGGAACAACGGCGCCAGCCGTTCGACGCTGATCCGAAACATGGATTGTTCTTCGACCAGCGGCAGCAGTTGTTTGGGCGTGTTGTTTCGACTCATCGGCCACAATCGCGTGCCGCCGCCGCCAGCCATAATCATCGCGTAGAAGTGTTGCATTGCTATGCTCGCTTTCTGGAATGCCTCATGATTGTCGAGGCAGGGCATACATCATCGGTCCTACGTTGCGGACAAGCCCTTTCAGTTCCAGCAGCGTCAGCGCACCGCTGACGGTCGCCGCCGGCAGTCCGCTCCTACGAACAACATCGTCAATGTGTACCGGATCCACGCCGATACACTGAATGATCAACGCTTCATTGCCATCGGCGGGCGCGATGCGTTCCGTGGTCACGCGCGTTTCTACCGCCTGATAGGCAATCTGCAATTCTTCCAGCACGTCGCTGACAGACGAGACCAGTTTGGCCCCTTCCTGAATGAGCCGGTTGGTTCCCGCGCTGGCAGGGCTGAAAATCGACCCCGGCACGGCAAAGACCTCTCGCCCCTGATCTGCGGCGATGTTCGCGGTAATCAATGCGCCGCTTTTTTCGGGCGCTTCGGCGATCAGCACGCCCAGCGACATGCCGCTGATTAAACGGTTGCGCCGGGGAAAGTTGCGGCGATCCGGTCTGGTTCCCAGCGGAAATTCCGAAACCAGCGCGCCGCTTTCCACAATGCGCCCGGCCAGCGCGCGATGGTCCGCCGGATAGATGACGTCAATGCCCGTGCCGAGCACCGCGATCGTCCGGCCTCCGCTGTCGAGCGCGGTCTGGTGAGCGACCGCGTCAATGCCATGAGCGAGACCGCTGACCACCGTAAATCCCTGCGCGACAAGCTGACGCGCAAACGATGCCGTTACATCGCGCCCGTACACGGTGGCCTTGCGCGTGCCGACAATCGCCAGCGCCCGCGCATCTTCGGGGAGCAATGTACCCTTTACAAATAATACCGGGGGCGCGTCGGGGAGCGGCTTCAGCAGGTCCGGGTAATCGCTGTCAATGCGCGTAATCGCCCGAATGCCCAGCCGGTCCAGCCGGTCGAGATAGGCATCCAGATCAAGCCGCTTGCGGAGGCGAATCAGGTTGCCGGTCGGGACGCTGTCCAGGCCGGCCTGTCGCAGCTCGGCTTCAGACGCTCGCCACGCGTTCGCTAACTGGCCGAAATGCTGCTGAAGCTGTTCCAGCCGTCTGGGCCCAATTTCGGGAACGAGACTGAACCCGACCCAATATTTCTGCTCGCTCACGACATTCCGGCAGCTTTATAGGCAGCGAATACTCAAGACAGCATAGCAGTCACAACTTTTGCGTGTCAAGCGGGAAAGCGGTTTCGGGGCGGAGGGCTTTAGTCCGGCAGCAGCCCTTCAGGCAGGCGGACTCTGACGATCCCGGCGTCAATGTCGGTGACGAGGATAGTCTCGTCCGTCACCGGAATCAGCACCTCGCCGTAGGTCGGGCTGTCGACGACATAGACATCATGGGCGGCTGTTTCGAGGACTTCCACCAGCGTGCCAAGCAGACTGCCATCCTCCTGCTGGACGGTCAGCCCGATAAGCTGGTAGAGATAAAATTCGCCCTCTTCCAGCGGAACGGCGTGTTCGAGATCGATCATCACGAACAGGCCGCGCAGCAAATCGGCGGCGTTGCGGTCGTCGATGGTCTTGAGCTTCAGCAGGCCATAACCCTGATGCATACGCATGTGCTGAACCGGGTAAGGGCGCACGTCATCGGCGTCGATACCGCTGCCGATGAAAATGCGTTCCAGCTCGTTGATACGCTCCGGATAGTCGGTCAGCAGGCGTACGCGCAATTCGCCGCGAACCCCGTGCGGGCGAAGGATTTCGCCGAGCAGCAGGTATTTGGGCGGTGGAATGGTCATTTTCGAGACGAGACTGGCCGCGAGACTAAACGATCTTGAGGATCACACGCTTGTTTGAGCCGGATGATTCCTGTACCTGCAGCAGAGCGCGCATGGCATTGGCGACGCGCCCGCCCTTGCCGATGATCCGGCCCGTGTCCTGCGAGGCGACGCGCAGCTCCAGAATGATCGACGAGCCGGTGTTACGGCGACGGACCTTGACCGCCGTCGGGTCATCGACGAGGCTCTTGGCGATGTACTCGATCAGTTCTTCCACGGAACGCCGTCCTTTGCTGGTGAGTGCCATGTGATTGAACCGCCGGGACGTATCATACACGCCCCGGCGACCACCATTTTACCTGATCAGGCGTCTGCCTGCTCTGCCTGCGGCTTCTTCTTGCCTTCGCCGGGGCCGGGGGATGGATAGCGAGTCTTCGGGCTAACCGGCGCGGCGGCAGCACGGGCAGCTTCCGCTTCGGCGACGAGCGCTTCCAGCGACTCGCCCTTACGCAGACGGGCGAAGCGGTCGAGCGTGCCGGTGCGGCGCAGGATAGTGGCGACAGAGTCGGTCGGCTGCGCGCCGACGCTCAGCCAGTACAGGACGCGCGCCTCGTTGACTTCGTCGGTCGACGGGCGGGTGCGCGGGTTGTAATGGCCCACGATTTCAATGAAATCACCATCGCGCGGGCTGCGCTGATCGGTGACTACGATACGGTAGCTCGGCTGTTTCTTGAGGCCGACACGGCGAAGTCGAATACGGACCATTTGTTATTCTGCTCCTCAGAATATGCGCTCCCATGCACCCGATGGGCGGGGAGCCACTGGCACGAAAAACGTGACTCAGTTGCGGAAGGGGGCCGTCACCCTAGCGCATCAGGCCAGGCGGTATGCCACCCGGAAAACCGGGGAACCGGCCTTTACGAACCTGGCCCATAAGTTTCTGCATATCGCTAAACTGTTTGAGCACGTCGTTGACGTCACGCACCTCAACCCCGCTGCCGGCGGCGACACGCTTCTTGCGGCTGGCGTTGAGGATTCGCGGGTTTTCACGCTCTTTCGGGGTCATCGAGTTGATGATTGCCTCGACCCGCTTGATCCGGCGTTCCAATTCTTCTTCGTCGATCTGGTCGCGGAAGCGGCTCATGCCGGGGATCATGCTCAGCAGCGACGCGAAGGAACCCATCTTGCGGATTTTCTGAAGCTGCTCCAGAAAGTCCTGCAGTGTGAACTGGTTTTCCAGCAGCTTCTTTTGCAGCCGCATGGCCTCGCGCTCGTCGAATGCCTCTTCGGCTTTCTCGATGAGCGAAAGCACATCGCCCATGCCGAGAATGCGCGACGCCACACGATCGGGATGGAAGACTTCAAAGCCATCCATCTTTTCCGAAGTGCCGAGGAATTTGATCGGCACGCCGGTCACCGCGCGCATGGAGAGCGCCGCGCCGCCGCGCGCATCGCCGTCGATCTTGGTCAGGATCAGGCCGGTGATGCCGAGGCGCTTGTTAAAGCCATCGGCAATGTTGACGGCTTCCTGACCGGTCATCGAGTCGGCCACGAGCAGGATTTCAGCCGGGTTGGAGCGTCGCTTGATTTCTTCAAGCTCGGCCATCAACTCTTCGTTGATCTGCAGGCGGCCCGCCGTGTCGATGATGACAACACCCGCGTTCTGTTCCTTCGCCTGCTTCAGGCCGCGCGTGACAATGTCCGGCGGCCTGGCCGTCGTGCCTTCTTCGTAGTAAGGCACATTGATCTGCTTGGCAAGCGTGACCAACTGATCGACGGCGGCAGGACGATAGGTGTCGGCTGCGATCAACAGCGGCTGGCGGCCATCACGCCGGAGTTGCAGCGCCAGCTTGGCGGCGGTCGTCGTTTTACCCGAACCCTGCAAACCAACCAGCATGATGACATGCGGGCGCATGCTGCCGGAGAAATTCAGCCGGCCTCCTTCGCCCAGCGTCTCGATCAACTCCTCGTGGACGATCTTGACGACCTGCTGGCCCGGCTTCAGGCTTTTGGCGACTTCCGCGCCGATGGCCCGCTCTCGGACACGCTTGACGAAGTCCTTTACGACCGGGAGAGCGACATCGGCCTCAAGCAGCGCCAGTCGCACCTCGCGCATGGCCGTATCGACGTCCTGTTCCGTCAGTTTGCCAACACGCCCAAGGCGGTCAAAGGTGTCCTGAAGACGCTGTGTCAGATTCTCGAACATGAACGAAAGATCGCTTCTTTAGCCCGTGATGCGTGACCCACGCATTGTAGTGGAGCGGGAACGTTACGTCAAGGTAAGGTCAGCCGAAACACAGGCATGTTTGCGCGTCTCCGGCAGGGAGCGGCAGACGCTTGAAAAAGTGTCAGAAATGGGCGAGAGAAGCGGGCGTTATTCGAATTGCGCTAGGTGGTCGCGGGCAGGCGCTGCAACTCACGGTAGTCGCGATCGAAGTAAATGAGCGGCGCGTTATCCGTCTCTCGATGATACGTCGCCAGCACTTCGCCGATGTAGATCCAGTGTGTCACACCGTCGTAGGTGGCATACAGCCTGCAGTCGAGCCAGGCGATGGCTTCGCTGAGAAGAGGGCTTCCGGTTACTGCCTGTGTTAGCGGCACGCCATCGAACCGGTCTTCGCCTTCGGCGAGCGGAATGCGTCCCGCGAAGCGGTCGGCGATGTACGCCTGATCGGCATGCAGAATCGACACGCCAAAATGACCGGATTTTGCGATCAGCGAGCCGGTGCGTGTGTTCTTGAAAACCGACACGACGATCAACGGCGGCTCAAGGCAAAGCGAGGTAAAAGCGCTGACGGTCATGCCGGCGCGTTCCTCGTCCAGTGCGGTTGTCACAACCGCCACACCGCTCGGCCACAACCGCAACGTATCTCGCATAGCCTGAGGATCAACAGTCATTCAAAACCTCATTCACGATGTAACAACACGACTAGGTACACTCACAGTATACCGGATCGTAACACTGCAAACATTGTACGAAAGGACAGGTATTCTCACGCGGGACGGCCACAGATGAAAGCCGGACGGGCTTGGAACCGCTAAGCCCCTGCGAATCAGAATGCGTCGCTTGCCAGTTCCGCTTCTCCCCGTTCGTTGCGGAGAAGGAGTGGGGGATGAGGCGGGATTGACGCGCAATGCTCTACGGCGTGGAATCGCCCACTCCCTGCCCGACGAGCAGCGTCTGGATGCGTGGCGCGAAGTCGGTCAGTTTCTCAAACCCATCCGCGAATGCCTCTTTGCCGTGACCGATGATCAGAGTCGGCACTGGGTTTTCGGTATGTTTACTGTGGCTCAGGTCTTCCATATTGCCATGATCGCTGGTGACGAGCACCAGCCCTTCGTCATCGCGCCAGTGTTCCAGCACGCCCGCCATCACGCCGTCGAACAGTTCGAGGATACGCACGCCTTCTTCAAAGGGGCCGCGGTGGCCGATGACGTCGGTGTACCAGTGCGAGAAGAACGAAAAATCGTAGCGGCGCGAAAGTTCGACCAGTCGTTTGCCCGCTTCCCACGGTGTGTAAACCGGCGTGTCGGTGTAGCCGAGTTCCTTGCGCCAGCCGACGCCGATCCAGTCGACCGACAGCGCATCTCCATTGTAGATGTGCGATTCTTCGAACAGCGGCAGGCCGGCCTCGTGCAGCGCCTGTTGGTAACTGGAGCGCAGGCGCTTGCCGCTGTTGATCGCCTCATGAAAGCGGGGCGGATAGGCTTCGAGCAGAGCGGCGGTTTTGTCCGCGGCGACCACCTGCTTGAAAATGTTGTCCTCTGCCAGAATTTTCCGGATAGCCTCGTTGGGGCGGGGGCCGTAGTGCTCCCCAATGAGCTGCGGCACATTGCGCCCGGTCAGGATGGCCGCCTGTCCGCTGGCGCTCTGTGGCCTGCCGGGGACGCCGAGACCTGCGTCGGTGGGAACAAAGATGGCGCGCTCGCTCTGCTGGCGGCCAATACCCGCCAGCCAGCGCCGCCCATTGGTGAGCGCTGTCAGCACGGGCATATCGGCGACGGCAAACGGATTGGTCTGCGGGTCATCCGCGCCCAGACCGACGCCATCGAGAAAGATCATGAGGATGTGCATGTGTTATCCGGATACTGTCGAGCGATTGTCGGTGACGATGGTTTCGAGTTCTTCAAATGTCGGCGGCGTGTGGCTGCGCCACGCTTCAATGCCGTTGCCACGGAAGATGATGAACTCCGGTGTATAGGAAAATCCGTAGCGTTCGCGCAGTTCGCGCCCCGAGGGCGTGTGAATGTCGATTCGCAGCACATGGACGTCATCGCCGAAGTGCGCCCGCGTTTGCGAGACAAGCTCATCGACCATTCCGCGAACTGACATGCAACCGACGCAGTAGTTGCTGAAAAACTCGACCAGAGTCGGTTTGTCGCTCTGGATCAGCGCTTCGGCAGCTTCGACGCTATCAACGTCCGGTTCGCCGGGCCGGAGGAGAACCCAGCCTGTCGCAGCGGCGACGCCGAGTGCGATTGCCGCGATGCCAATGACCGTGCGGCGGACGCGCGCTCGCCAGAGCAGAAGGGTGGCTCCGACAATGGCGAGAAGGCTGAAAAGGATATAGCTAAACTGGTTGCTGAATTGGGAGAAAACGTTCATCTCGGCCCGTCGGCTTTTATTTGCCGGATATCTACCAGTGTAGTGCAGAAGCGCGGCGCGCTCAAATGCTGCGTCGGTCGCCCAGATAGGCGCGTATAAATGGATTGGTACGCCGCTCCTGCCCGATGGTCGTGACGCCGCCGTGTCCCGGCAGCACACGTGTGTCGTCTGGCAGTGTCAGCAGTTGCTCATCAATCGACCGCATCAGCAGATCGAGGTCCCCGCCGGGCAGGTCGGTCCGGCCAATGCTTCCCGCGAACAGCGCGTCGCCGCTGAACACGAGCTTCTGCTGCGGCATATAAAAGCTGACATGCCCCGGCGCGTGGCCGGGTGTAAAGCGCGTTTCCAGATGGATAGCGCCGATGTCGATGCTTTCCGGTTCGCTTGTCAGCAGGCGATCCGGCTCGGCAGGGCGTGGGAGCAGACGGCCCAGGAACATCATGCCCATCTGCGGCACATTCTTCAGCAGCGGAATGCTGTCTTCGTGAACGATGAACGGCGCGCCGGTCGCCTGTTTCAGCGGCTTGCTTGCCAGCACATGGTCGAAATGCGCGTGCGTTGCGAGGATCAGGCTGATCGTCCAGCCCGCTTCCCGTGTCGTCGCCAGAATCTGATCGGCGTCGTCCACCGGGTCGATGACGACCGCCTGACCGGTTTCCGTGTCGCCGACCAGATAGCAGTTGGTTTCGATCGGGCCAAGCGTCAGGACGCGGATGTCGACTGTCATGCGGCGGCCTCGACCAGCGGGCGTCGCCGCAGCACGAGCGCCAGCAGCGTACGCAGTTCATCCATGCGAAGGAGCAGGGCGGTTCCCAGAAATACCAGCCCGCCGAGCGTGACCTGAACGCCGATCTGGGCCACCGTGAAGATGAAGCCGCGGTTGTCCCACCCGAGCATCGTCCACACCGCGCCGACCACGACGACGACCAGACCCATCGCGAGGCTCGCCGCCAGCGTTTTGAGCGTCGTCTGGGCCATTGCGTTTTCATTGAGCCCGTGCCAGCGGCGGCGCAGGATGACCATCAGGAGCACGACCTCGAAGGCGACGCCGAGCGTGTTGGCTAGCGCCAGCGCGCCGACATTGCCGGATGTTGCCTTCAGACCGAGCACACCAAACGTGCCTGCCAGCAGATTGAAGATGGCATGGCGTTCAACGGTCAGCACATTGCTGGCGACGACGGCAACCACCAGATTGACGAGGAAGCCGCCAATAGCGGCAACCAGCGGCGTGAACGTGTCCTTGTCGGCATAAAAGCTGCGGGCGATGACTTCAAGCACCGAGTGCACGACGATGCCCAGAGCGAAAAACTGGAGCGTGCTGTAAACCAGATCGGAAGCCGATGCGTCGAACGCGCCGCGTTCGAGCAGGCTGATCATCGGTCTGCCGATCAGGATCAGGCCGATGGCCGATGGAATCGTGCTGATCAGGATGAACCGCACGGCTCCGGACATGGCATCGCGCTTGCCGCTGACATCGCCCAGCGAACTGAGCGCTGAAAGCGTCGGGAAAATGACGATGCCCATCGCCGTGCCGATCAATGTCTCCGGGATTTGCATCAGCCGCCAGCCCCAGTCGAAAGCGCTGGCAGCGCCCGTGCCGAGGCGTGACAGGATGTTGGTTGTGATGATGGTGAGCAGGCTGACGACGCCCAGATCGGCAATACGGGGGATCATCAGCCGGATGATACGCCGCAGTTCCGGGTCGTTCCAGCCCAGTCGCGGCGTCCAGCGCAGCCGCACTTTGAACATGCCCGGAATCTGAATGCCGAGGTGCATGGCCGCGCCGATCACCGCGCCGACCGCGATGCCGTGTACGCCCATGCGCGGGATCAGCACCAGCACGCCGAACAGAATGCCCACGTCGAACATGATCGGGGCCAGCGCAGGCAGCAGGAACAGATTGTGACTCTGCAGGATGCCCATCCAAATGCCGCTCACCGAGAAAATGAGCGTGCTGACGAGCAGAATCCGCATCATCGTGACCGTCTGCTCTTGCGAGGCGAGGTCAAATCCCGGCGCGACGACGTTGGCGATGAGCCACGGCGCGGTGATAAAAGCAATGGCGCTGACCACCAGCGTGACCATAAAGACCGTGTTGATCACGTAGCTGGCGGTGCGCCAGGCCGCGTCACGTTGATCGCGGGCCAGCAGGCCGGTGAAAACCGGGATAAACGCGAACGCAAGCGCGCCGCCCGCGATCAGGTTGAAGATTTGCTCCGGAACCTTGTTGGCGGTCACAAAGGCGTCATAGTCGGCGCTGACGCCAAAGGCGCGGGCGATGACAAACGTCTGAAGCAGGCTGATGGCCTTGGCCGCCGCGAACGACAGCATGACGATGATCGTGGAGCGTGCGAGATTCGGGGTGCGTCCCGGTGTTGGTTCTACAGCCACAATCGCATCCTCAGGCGGTTAGCTCGTCAAGCGCGGCCTGCGCGGCGACGAATCGCGGGTTGTGCCCCAGCGCGCGGTTGAAGGCCTGCCGGGCGAGGTCGGTCTGGCCCTGCGCGGCGTAAACCATCCCCTGCCAGTAGTGCGTCTCTTCGACGTAAGTGCCGCCATTGTTCAGGTTGACATTGACCAGCGCCATGACGTCATCGTAGCGCCCGACGTTGTAATAGGCTTCATATGGCCCGAACTGATACCACAACATGCGGAAGTGCAGGCCGATTTGGCTCGCCTGATCAAAGGCCGCTGCCGCTTCCTCATACCGGCCCAGCTTGACCAGCGATGTGCCCATATTGAACCATGCGTACTGGTTGCGCGGGTTGGCGCGGGCTTCCTGTTGCGCGACTTCGAGGGCGAGTTCCGCCGAACGGGCGACATCGGCGCGTTCGCCCAGAATCCGCACGACTTCACGCTCGCGGTCGGGATGGTAAATGACGATGAAGGTGCGGTTAAACGCCTGCCAGTCGCGGTCAAATTCCATATACGGCACGGCCAGACCGGCGCCGTTCTCGCCAGTGCCGAGATAGCTGTCGTAGATGTAGAACTGCTGCAGGTTGTCGTCGTAGCCGACGACTGTGCGGTAGTGGCCGATCCAGTCGTAGCCCTCAGGCGCATAGCCCGTTTCGATGATGACCGGGAACTCGGCGGCGATAAACTGTTTGATCAGGTCCATGTCGCCGCCCATGCGCGTGACGGCGCGCACGTTCGTCTGCTCATTGACAAAGGCCACCATTTCCGCCGGGTTCACGTTCTTGTCTTCACGGTCTGGTTTGAGGAAACTGGCGGCGTATTCCTGATCTTCCTGCCAGCTATAGAAGCTGAGCGCCATGGTGATGTTCGCCGGGCCGCAGTTATTCCATGTCTGCTGGACATGCCGGATGCCGAACAGGCGGTGTTCGCGCGGGATGCTGATGGCAGCGGTTTCCTGCGCGGCGGGCGCGGCGTCCGGAGCAGCCTGGGCGATGCTTGCGCCGGTCAGACGCGCCAGCGTGAGCATTGCCGCTTCCAGCGGTTCGTCGGTCGCGTCGGGGGCTTCTTCATCCGGTTCAACGGTTCCGCCGACCAGCGGAGCGTTCAACAGGTCTTCGGGCGAGATGCCGCCCGAACCGGGGCTGATGGCGGTTGGAATGGTGGCGTTGGGATCGGTGCGGGCCACGAAAGCGCTCATGAACGGGGCGATGTCGATGATCCGCTGCTGTTGCCCCGGGCGCAGGACATTTCTAAACACGTAGATTCCGGCGAAGCCGCCTATGATCGCGAGGAGGAATAAGCCGATGACGAGCCAGAGTAAGAAGCGCGGCGTTCCGCCCGCGGATTGCGGACGATCCGGAGTGTTGCGCCTCATGTCCTCTTGTCTACTCATGGATATCATACTCTCCAACCCAAAATGCAACGCGATATTGTACACGGTTCCTGGAAAATGTATCCCCCCGACGTGGAAGCGCTACTTTACCCATTGAAGCTCGAACGATGTCGTGCGCTTGCCCTGTGTTTGTCCGACGCCGCATTATATCACGCCGGATTCCTGACTGGTTGACGGCTGGGGCCGCTGCTACAATGAGCCAGTTTGCGTAAGCGAGGCACATGGAGCGCCAATGCAGAAGTATCGCAATCGCATCATCGCCGGGTTCGCCATAGCGTTCGCCATCTATGCCGGCCTGCTGCTGTTTACCAATACGGAAGCGTTGATCGCGCAGCTTCGCAGCTATCCATGGGCGTTGTTGTTCCCGGTAATCGCGCTAAAGCTCGTCTCATGGGTCTTTCGTTTTGCCGAATGGCACTACTATTTGGGCGTGATCGGCGCGCGGGAGCGAATCAGTCTGTTGGATAGCGCGGTAATTTATCTCGCCGGATTTACTATGGCGGTATCGCCGGGGAAGATCGCCGAGGTCCTCAAGGCGGTCGTGCTGAAAGTGCGGACCGGCGTGCCGGTCGCCGTCAGTGCCCCGGTTGTCATTGCCGAGCGCGTGGTCGATGGCATTGCCGTGCTTATTCTGATGTTCGTCGCGCTGGCGCTGGCGGGCGACGCGATTGATCTTGGGCCATACCGGTCGCTGATCTGGCTTTCGGTGTTTCTGCTGGCTGCCGGTCTGATCGCGGTGCAAATCCGGCCGTTGGCCTATGCCGTGCTCGGTGTGTTGAAGCGCCTGCCTGTTATCCGCCGCTTTCACGCGCCGCTGGTCGATTTTTACGAGAGTAGCTACGAAATCTTCAAGCTGAAACACGTCATCCCGACCACACTGATGGGCGTCGTGGCGTATTTTGCCGATGCCGTTGGCTTCACGCTCATCCTGTCCGGCTTTGGCCTCGAAATCACCTGGACGCTGTTTTTGCAGGCGACGTTCATCGCCGGTTTTTCGGCGGTCATCGGCGCATTGAGCGGCGTGCCGAACGGCGCGGGCGTGACGGAAATCAGCGGCAGCGCCATGATTATGGCGATTATCGCGCCGCACAACCCGGCTATGACGGAAACGGCGGCGATTGCCGCCGCGGTGATCGAAGGCTTCTTCCACAAATGGTTCCGCGTGTTCGTCGGCATGGTCGTGGCGCTGGTATTCCGCGACCGCCTGTTTTCACCCGCCACGGCGCAGGCGATTGCCGAAATGGAGGCGATGCGCGCGCCGGCGACGCGGCACGTACAGCTTGGCGAGGGCCGGCCATGAACGATCGGATCAATATCGAACTGCATAGCCATACGCTCTGGTCGAAGGACTGCCTGACGCAGTTCAAGACGATTCTGCGCCTGTGCGACCAGCGCGGCATAGATCGCATCGCCATCACCGACCACAACACTGCCGAAGGCGCGCTTGAGTTGCAACGGCTTGCGCCGGAGCGCGTCATCGTTGGCGAAGAGATCATGACGACGCAGGGAGAGCTGCTGGCCTATTTCGTCCGAGAGACTGTGCCGCCCGGCCTGACGCCGCTGGAGACGATCAAACGGCTGCGCGATCAGGGGGCGGCGATCAGCGTCTCCCACCCGTTTGACCGGTTTCGTAAGGGCGCGTGGGAAGAAGCCGACCTGCTGCGGATTATCGAACACGTCGACGCCATCGAGGTTTTCAATGCGCGCTGCATGTTCCCACAGGACAACGCCAAGGCGCTGGCGTTCGCGCGCAGGCACGGCCTGCGCGGTACGGTCGGCTCGGACGCGCATACCAGCCCGGAATATGGCCGGGCGCTGACGCGGCTGAAGCCATTTACAGACGCAGAGAGCTTTATCGCGGCGCTGGATGACGCCGAATACGTGCAGCGGTTAAGCTCGGTGATGGTCCACGTCGGCAGCAAGGCGGCGAAGTGGGCGAAGAAACTCGGCCTTCGCCCACGGCTCTGGGCTGGTGGTTAGCCCGCAGGTTCCATCCTCATCCCTTGCCTATAGGCTTTATCAGGGGCGGGACTGCTCTCGCTTCTAAAATACGTATCCCAGCGTTTGCAGGAACGCCTCGATTTCCGCGTTTTCCGCCTGCGGGTTGTCGTTCAGGAAGGCATGGAGCGCGTTAAAGTCGCTGACCGCGATCAGATTGAAATAGCGCTCGAAGCGCATGACGCGATCCGCCTCTTCCTGAGTGACGGAGGGCGCGATGCTGATCGGGCGCTCAAGCCGGTCTACGGGCAGCGGGGCGAGGAAAACCTCGTCATAAGGCTCGAAATCGCTGGGCGGGCTTTCAGGTTCCAGATTTTCATTCAGCGGAATGCGAATGCGACCGCCGGCCACCGCCGGACGGGAAACGCCCTGTGCCGCTGCGCGCGCCGCGCCTTCCAGCACGCTGAGGATCATGTCGCCGTCAGGCTGCGCCCGGAAGAACAGCGTTGAGCCGAAAGCTACCTCGACCTGATTGATCGCAAGGGTGACCGTGCCGACGCCTTCCGGCGTCTGAACGAGGATGCCATCGGGTGGGGCTTCGGCGCATTCCGGTTCAGAGATGCCGGTGCGGAGGTAAAACGACTGCATCGGGCCATAGCGTGGCGCGCCCGGTTCGATCACGGGGAGGGCGGTCAGGTCTGTGCCAGCGCGCAGGCGGCTGGCAGGTAACCACCCGCTGCTGTCCGGGCTGTCGGGGAGTTCGACCAGCACCCAGTCCGCGTTCTGCGTTCGCCCAACGGCTACCAGTTCCTGCTCGTCCTGTATGCGGCCTACGACGGCGCTGGTTTCATCGGGGCTGATATAAACGTCCGCCGGTATGCCGCCGGTTGTCGTTGTGACGTTCAGTTCCGTTTCCTGAGCAACGGCGTTCGTGATTTCGGTGTTGCCGAAAACGAGAAAGTTGACGTTCTGTCCCGGCAGCGTGTCGGGCAGGTTGGCCTGCAAGCGCATCAGCGCCACCCCCCATATCCCGGCGCTTACGTCGAGCGGGCTAAGCCGCAGGGTTCGCAATGCCGTCACGCTGATGATATCGCCGGTCTGGGCGAAGCTCACATTTCCCGCGTTCGGGGCCAGTTCGGCGTTGACGGAGAGATGTCCGTAGCAGGCTTCATTACGCCCGGTCGCCGCGCAGGCAGCTTCGCTCGCGCTGAGCGCGGCCTCGACCAGGGCCGGGCAGGAATTTTCCTGCGCGCTCGACGGAAAAACCGGCGCGCAGGTCAGAACGAGGATCGTTAGTGCCGGAATCAGTCGTCGCATCATTTTCTCCGGTCATCCAGCTTGCCACCACAACCATCTTATCCTATGCAATTTTCCGAACGCTGAAGAATGCGATGTCTTACGCGCCGCTGTTTGCGGAAGCGGCCTGTAGCTGCCCGTGCGCGACGGCCAGCGCCGTGCCGCCGATGTCCGCCGCGAGGCCGGGGTCGGCGCTGTTTTCCAGCACGACCGCGATTGCGACGCCGCGCCGCGCGCTGATGGTGGTGAAGCCGATAAACCATGAGAGTGGGCCTTCACCGGCGTAAGCGAGGCTGGCATGGCCGCCGATGTCGATATTGGGCCGGCCCGCGTTCTGCGCCGCTCCATTGGCGACGGCGTAGCGCATCAGGTCTTGAAGCTGGCGGGCGGTATTCATGGTGGCAATTGGCGATGTTGGCCGGATGGCCTGCACCGGCTCCCAGACTGAAGCGCCGGGCGCGCGCGTTTCGAGCAGCATATAGGGCAGGGGCGCGTTGCCGTCGTTGACGATACCCGCCGCCAGCATCGCCATCTGGAGCGGCGATACCGTCAGGTCGTGCTGGCCGACCGCGGCGGCAATGACGTCGTCCCGGCCAATCACCAACGCTTCAGGCGTCGGCGTGGGGGCGGTAGCAGGCGCGGTGAATCCCGGCAGGGTTGGCTGGCGCGTCAGCCCGAAGGTTTCCAGCGTGGCGGCCAGCGTCGCCGGGCCGAGGGCTTCGCCAAGGACGGCAAAGGGGAACGGACAGGCAAAAGCATAGGACTCGCGTAGCGACAGCGCGATTTCCGGCAGCCGGACGGCGCAGCCTAGCTCAAGGTCGTCTATCTGAACCGGACGTGTTGCCGGCTGTAAAGGCACGTTGAGCGGCCGGTTATAGAGCAAGGCGGCTGCCATAAGCGGCGTTTGTAATGTGCCGCCCGGCTGGTAGCTGCCCTGCAGCGCGCGATTGAAAAACGGCTGGCTTTCGGCGCTGCGCAGGGTTTCCCAGTCGGCATCGAGCGTGTTCGGGTCAAATGTCGGCACGCTTGCCAGCGCCAGAATCTGGCCGGAGGGGACGTCCAGCATGACGACCGCGCCGGTTTGCCCTTTCATCGCTTCGGCAATGACGGTCTGGAGTTCAAGGTCGAGCGATACGCGAATGTCGGAACCTTCCTGCGGCCGGTGCAGCAGGCTGTTGACCAGCGTTTCGCCGAAGTCGCGTGTCACGGTGTCGCCGCGCAGAATGCTGTCGTAAGCAGCTTCCGCGCCGCCGACGCCATAGCGCAGACTGTAATATCCAAGGGCGCTGGCGGTTGCCGGGTAGAGGTAATTGCGCCTGACCGCGCCGTCGTTTTCCACGACTGTCTCGACCAGCACTTCGCCATTGCGGTCGTAAATCGCGCCGCGACGGATGCGCGCTTCCGCCACCACCCGGCGCGGGTTGTCATCGCGGCCCAGAATCGTATCCGGGCCGACGACCGCCCAGTAGGCTGCCGCGCCGGCGACGATGAAAAGCGAAACGATAAACGCCGCCAGTAGCCGGGTGATCTCGCGCGTGAACTGCATCAGGCCGCCTCTGAAACCGAGATGCGGATCAGCAGGCCGACGAGGACAAAATTCGTGACCAGCGAAGAACCGCCATAGCTTAGAAACGGCAGCGTGACGCCCGTGAGCGGCACGAGCTTGAGCACGCCACCCATGATGAGCAGGCTTTGAGTCGCCAGAATCGCGCTCAGCCCGACTGCAAGCAGCGCGTTGAATGGCCGGCCACGCTGGAACAGAGCCAGCTTCAGGCCGCGCGTGACCAGCACGGCGATACAGGCAATCAGCGTGATGACGCCCAGCAATCCCCATTCTTCAGCGATGGCGGCGAACGCGAAATCGGAGTGAACGACCGGGATGAAGGTCGGCAGCCCCTGACCGATGCCCTGACCGAACGGGCCTCCGGCGGCGAACGCCATCAGGCTTTGCACGATCTGGTAGGCGCGTCCACCGGCCTCCGGCCATGGATGCAGCCAGACATCGACGCGCAGCCGCACGACATCGAAAGCGAAGTAGCCGACCAGCCCCGCGAAGACGATCAGCGCCGCGCCGCTCAAAACGATCAGGGCCGAGCCGCTGGCGACATAGAGCAGTATGGTGAAGACCGCGAAGAACAGGATCGCCGCGCCAAGGTCGCGCTGCCACACCAGAAATACGATAGACAGGCTCCACATCAGCAGGATCGGGCCGAAGACGCGCGGCGACATGGCGATGCGACGCAGGTGTGTATCGATGCCTTCCGCGCGCAGCGCCGGATATTGTTCGGCCAGATAGCTGGCGAGAAAGACGACCAGCACGATTTTCAGCGGTTCGGATGGTTGCAGATAAATATCGCCAAAGCGCAGCCAAAGCTCCGGCGCGGCGGGCAGCCCCGATGGGTTTTCGCCGAAGATAATCGTGCTTGCGAGCAGCGCCAGCCCGGCGACCAGCAGGGTATAGCGAAAGGAGCGCAACAGCCGCAGCGTCCTCGGCGTCAGCGCGACGAGCAGCAGCCCTGCGACGGCAATGACGAGCCACAACGTCTGGCGTTCGGCGAACGGCGCGGCCAGACGGTTAATCAGGACCAGCCCCCAGCCGCTGAGGAACATGGCCAGCGAAAACAGCAGGACATCCGGCTGGCGCAGCCGCGTCACAAGCAGCCGGCGGCCGATCAGCGCGCAGGTGGCCCATACCACCACGATCGCGATATCTCGCGGGCTGATGCCGCCGCGAACGAGCGCGAGCGCTGCCGTGTTGGTCAACAGGAAAATGCCGGCAATCGCCAGTATGAGCGCGTCCGGCGTCAGGCGAAAGCGCGTGTCCTGCGCGTTTTCCAGTGTCAATGCTTCGGCGGGCACGTCGTACCGGCTACTTTGCTGCTGCGAATAACCGGGCGGTGATTGGGCCAAGCCGCCGAAGCGCTTCCTGCGAGACATGGTCGCGGTCGGTCATCAGCGCGCCGTCAAGCCCGGTATGGGCAGGCCAGACGGCGGTTTCGTCAAGCGCCTCGACTGCTTCTGCCAGCGCTTGCTGAGCGATACGCAGGTTGCGCTGGAAGGTTTCGACGACCGCCGCCGTACTGACGGGTTCTTCGGTGCTGTGCCAGACATCGTAGTCGGTGACGTGCGCCATGGTGGCATAGGCGATTTCCGCCTCGCGCGCCAAAAATGCCTCCGGGCAGGAGGTCATGCCGATGATGTCACAGCCCCACCGGCGGTAAATTTCGCTTTCACCACGGGTGCTGAAGCGCGGCCCTTCGATGATGACAAGACTGCCGCCGCGATGCACCGTGCCGCCCGCCTTAGCGGCGCTGTCTGCCAGCAGTTCGCTCAGTTCGTTTGAGAACGGGTCGGCGACGCCCACATGCATGACCAACCCTTTGGTATCCTCAAAAAATGAGCGCCCGCGGTCGGCCTTGGTGAAATCAACCAGTTGATCGGGGATGACGATATGGCCGGGTGCATAGTCTTCACGCAGCGAGCCACAGGCGTTGACGGCCAGAATGAAACGCACGCCCAGCGACTTAAGCGCGTAAATATTGGCGCGGTATGGAACCTTCGATGGGGAATAGATATGGCCAACGCCGTGGCGGGGAAGAAATGCGACGCGCTTGCCGCGCAGCGTGCCAATCGTGATATCTGCGCTCGGCATGCCATAGGGCGTTTCGATCTTGTGCGTCGTGATGTCGTGGATTTCCGGCATCCGGTACAGCCCGGAACCGCCGATGACGCCAATCTGAACGGTTTCCGCCATCATTTCCTCGCCTTCATCAATTGCTTCCGGGGCAAGTTCCCGGCAACCATCATGACTCGATTTCCAACCGGAAGCGAAGCTTGCCAATGCCAATGATATCGCCATCGGTGACGACGACCGGCTGGTTGACGAGCACGCCGTTGAGCATTGTGCCGTTGCGGCTTTGCCGGTCTTCGAGCCACCACTGGCCGTTCCGCATGGTAACCACGGCGTGTTCGCCGCTGGCAAAACTGTCGTCGATGCGTATCGAGTTGGTTGGCGAGCGGCCAAGGCTGGTGATCGGCAGCAGCGGATAGACTTCGCCGGTTCGCGTCATGGTTCCGTTCACCTCGCGCAGAACGACGATACGCCCATACGTGCGCCGGCTGGCCTCAACCTCGCGAGCGGAAGCGCGAAATTCTCGCCACAGCAGGACGAAGAGTGCGCCAAGCAGGCCGAGCAGGAGCAGACCTGATAACAACCGCAACAGGAACAGCGCGATCTCTGTACTCACAAGCCTCGCCCTGGGTCCTTTACAGGTCTGAGATCAGGTTAATGCTCGTTTGCGACTCGCCAGCCGGGTCGTCTTCGAGGTAAACCAACTGCACTTTGCCCATCCGGATGACATCCCCGGTTTGCAGGGGATGCTCGCGGATGCGGACGTCATTGACATACGTGCCGGCCTGACTTTGCAGATCGAATAGCGTATAGCGACCGAAGCGCAGCCGTAGCTGAGCGTGCCGGCGGGAGACGAAAGCGTCGTCAAGCACGATATGGTTCTCGCGGCTGCGTCCGATGTTGATGACCGGCTCCTGAAGGAAAATCACCTGCTCGCCGTTGATGATCAACTGCGCGTTTTTGGGCAATTGCTCGGCATCCGGTGCCGGAAGCTCGATCCGCTCCATGACGGCAGTCGCATGGTCCAAACGGTTCTTGTGTTGCGGGTGGACGACGATCGTGCCCGGGCCAAGGCTGTCGTCGGTCAGCAGTTCGATATCGGGAACGGTATTCAGCCGGTAACCGGCGTCCGTCGCCAGTTCGACCATGTGCTGGCTGAGAATCTGGGCGAGCGCTGGCTGGCGTTTGAGCAGCCGCTGGCATACATCCGGGTTCATGCGAATGGTGTAATGGTCGGGGGCCAGCGGTCGCGGGTCGCCATTGTGGGCGACTTCTGCGCCCATTTCCATGGCTCGGGCAAGCTGCAATGCAATGTCCTGCGCGCGGACGGACTTGCTGAACATGTGGGCGAATGCGCCTTCGATCAGGCGCTCAAGGCTTGCCTCGAACCGTGCCAGACTTTGATCTTTCATGCGGGCATTATAGCCTAGCCTCTTTGGGGCGGCAAAGGCCGAAGAAGCCGCATCCCGCCCGTCTCCAAAACGCGCGTTCTGGAGACGGGCGGGGAAATAGCGTGCGGTTCTACAGACGTGGGATGAAGGCCGGCTCGCTCGGCACGACCTGAGTCCAGATCGAGTACGTTTCGACGACGTTGCCCTCGGACGTGCGCAGTTCGCGCAGATACTGTTTCAGCGCGTCGGCGCGGGCCTGGCGCAGGGCCGTTTCTGATAGTTCTACTTCACGGCGGCCACGCACCTGAATGATATGGTAGCCGAAGTCCGTCTGGACCGGCCCGAAAAATTCGCCGATTTCCGCTTCCCGAACGGCATTCGCAAACGGTTCGACGAAGGTGGACGCCGGCGTCCAGTCATATTCGCCGCCGTTAGCCGCGCTTCCGGTATCGGTCGACACGGCACGCGCGAGATCGGCGAACGATTCGCCGGCCTGTAGCGCGGCAAGCACATCCTGCGCTTCTTCTTCCGTCGCTACCAGAATGTGCCGGACGCTGACTTCCTGATCCATCGTATCAACCGTGTCGGCGGTTACGACTTCGGCAAGCGCTTGCCGAAGGGCCTGCATCTCGAAATAGGCGTCGATCGCTTCCTGACTCACGCCCGCGCTGCTACGCACGTTGGCGAAAACCTGCTCGACTCGCGTGTTATATTGCTCGGCGCGCTCCGTCGGGCTTAGCGTTGGCACGGGCGAAACCGTTGGGAGCGGCGTCAGCGTAGCGGTCGGTTCGGTTTCAGGTGTCGGCGTGGCGCTCGGTTCCGGTGACGGCGTAGGCGACACGAACGGTGTTGCGGTAGGGGTTGCCTCATCAGTCGCTTCGGCTGTGGCTTCGGGGCTGGCGACTTCATCAACCGATGGTGTGTACTCGAAGTATTCGTTTATCTGTTCCTGAATATCTTCTTCAGAAACGGTAATGCCCAGTTCTGCCGCCTTGGCGCGAACCAGGCGATCCTCGATCATATCGTTGAGCACGCGGTTGCCAAGCTGGTCCGAGACCTGAATTTCGCTCCACCAGTTCGCGAGCGGCGGCTGGCTCAGGCGAAGCTGGAGATACTGGTCCATGTTCACGCCAAACGCCTGCGCTTCGCGCACGACTTCGTACAGCCGCTCGTTGATCAGCGCGCGCTCCAGCCGGACGCGCTCCTGGAATTCGCGGACCGTAATCGTTTCGCCGTTGACCGATGCCACCGCCTGACCGGGGGTGACGAAAAACTCGATGGCGAAGGCGATACCCAGAATAACAATGACAATTGCGGCGGCGATGCCCGTGCCGAGCAGCACGTAACGCTGGATCATCGCCTCGCGCTCGGCGCGCGAACGGTACTCGCGCAATTGCTTGCCGCCACGAGGCGGCGTTGGCCCTTTTGCGGCGGCTGGCTGGTTGGCCGCTTCTTTTCCCGGAAGCCTGGAGGTCTGGCTTCGTTTCGTCATGCCTGGCTCCTGTACCATTAAAGAGGCATCGTTGTCACCAACCATGCCCCGACTGCAATTCTTTATCGGAAGAATGGGCGCGTCTACCGTGGCGCGCCCATTCCACAACAGGGGTTACTCAGTCGCTGATGATCTCGTAGGGCAGCAGCGCAAGGTGGCGCGCGCGCTTGATTTCACGCGCCAGTTCGCGCTGGCAGCGCGAGCAGTTGCCCGTCTGGCGGCGCGGCTTGATCTTGCCGGTTTCCGTCAGATAGCGGCGCAGCGTGTCCACATCCTTATAATCGAAGCATTTGCCGTCGGGGCAATAGACCTGCCGTCCGCGCCCGCGCGCGCCGGGGCGTTCGTCGCGGCGTTCACGACGCTCGCGTGGCTCACGGGCTTCGGGGGTTTCTTCACTACTCTGTGCGGTTTCTTCGGTTCCTTCGGGGTTTGTGGCCTCGATTTCCTGATCAGTCACAGGTTGTTCTCCTCAAAATTATGGTCGCGGCGGGCCGCTGGCGGCGCGGCTTTTGCCGGTTAGCGTCGTTCAGAAAGCGTAATCGCCGGTGTCGCCATCTTCGTCCATGTAGTCGATCTCGCCGTGATGCGGGCGGCGATCTCCCAACAGGATCATCTCGTTGGCGACCAGTTCGGTGCGAAAATGCTTTTTACCGGTTTCATCTTCCCACCCGCGTGTTTGCAGGCGGCCTTCGACATAAACCTGCTGGCCTTTGGTCAAATGCGCTTTGCAGATTTCAGCCAGGTTGCCCCAGGCGACGACGTTGAACCATTCGGTCTCTTCGCGCCGTTCGCCTTCTGCTGATGTCCACGTGCGGCTTGTGGCGACGCTGAAGCTGGTTACGGGACGTCCGCTCGGCGTATAGCGCATCTCCGGGTCGCGTCCGACGTGACCGATGATCATAACCTTGTTCAAACCGCGTCCCATCGCTTAACTCCCCGCATATCGTGACAAAAACGCCCGTTTGACCAAATGGCGCGCGGTCATTCGTCCTTGCGAACGACCAGGTAACGGAGTAGGTTCTGGTTCAGGTTCAGGTTGCGCTCCAGTTCGCCGAGATTGCGCGACTCGATCAGCGAGTCGTACAACACGTAGTAGCCTTCGCGCTGCTTTTTGATTTCGTAGGCCAGCTTACGGCGGCCCCAGCGGTCGATCTTCTGGACTTCGCCGCCATCTGCCTCAATCCAGCCGCGAATCTGGTCGATAGTATTGTTGATCGTGGCCTCGTCCAGATCCAGGCGCACGACAACGACGACCTCGTATGCTCTTTTCATCGGGGTGTATTCTTCTCCTTTCCCCGGGTTTGCCCTGCGGTTTGGCCGGACGCCTCCTGCAGAGCGGAAAGTCGACAAGTCGGGCTGAGGAAGCCCGACAAAAAAGTGTACTTGACGCTTGCGTGATTATCAACCGCTGGTTGCGGCTTCGGCGGAAACACGTTCAAGCGTAAGGCGGCTGCTTGCCAGCGCCAGCGCGACGACAACCCAGAAAAGCAGGATTGATCCCTGAAAGTCCATGCGGAATGAGTAATGGTCGGCGACGCCGTTGACCAGCGCGGTGAGCAGCGCCGCGTGGTAGCCCAGATGAATCGCCGCCAGTTGCGGATCGTTCCGTACATGCCGCCAGCTCGCCATGCCATAGGCAAAGACGCCGCCCATAGCCAACAGATACAGGCCAACGCCAACCAGCCCGATCTCATTCGCCATGATCAGGTACATGCTGGCGACATCGGTATAGAGGTTGATCGACGGCGTGCCGGTGAAGCCGACGCCGAACACGGGATACTGGCTGATGAGGCGCAGCGAGTCGATATATTCGCCGATACGCATTTGTGTCGCCAGATCGCCCGCCGTAAAGGCATCGACAAAACGCTCCACATAGCCCTGCGTCTGGGGCAGCGCCAGAATCAGCGCCGCCGCCAGCAGCATTAACAGCAGCAGCTTGCGATAGCGCACCAGAGCGATAAAAGTCAGGCCTGCGGCGAAAGCCAGCGCGGACGCCCGCGAGAAGGTCAGGATCAGCATCAACAGGACCACGCCAAGCACCAGCGCCGTCAGCCAGCGCGAGCGCAGCACCGGACGTTCGGCGACGAGTTGCGGCGCGATCATGGAAGCGGCCATCGCCAGCACGCCGCCAAAGGCGTTCGGGTCTATCCATGTGCCGATCGCCCGTTCCGCCAGAGCGGGATTGTCCTCAATGTAGCGGATGACGCCGCCGTTGGGATAGCCGATGCGTGCCAGCCGGACGAGCGTTCTTTCCGCCAGATCGTCGGGCATGACGTAGAGCGCCAGAGCGATGACGGCCTGCGCGCCCGCCACACACAGGATGACGAGTACCAGCCGCCGCAGCGCCTGCGGCTCGCGCAGCAAATCGACCAGCACGAACACCATGCTGATGCTTAGCAGCGATTCGGCGAACTGGCGCAGGGTGGTGGAAGTCGGCATGGCGAAGCGCAGGCCGAGCGCGAACGCCAGCACCAGCCAGGCCATATAGAGCAGGATCAGCGCGTGAACCGGCGTGACGCGAAAATTGCGCCGCTTGCCCGTCGCCCACTGGAGCGCGTACACGGTCAGAAACGCTGCCAGCGCCAGATCGAGCAGGGTGGGTGTGAAGCCGATTCGCACCGGGAACGTGCCGAACGGCAGTAGAAGGGTTACGGCAATGACGCCGTACAGCGCCGCGCGCACATCGGTGATGATATAGAGCGCCGCCAGGACGCCCAGCACGAGCGCAAACGGCACAAGCGGCCCGAACACCGCGATCATCAGGCCGATCACGCCGCCCGCGATGCCGAGCGCCAGCCCGATCAGCAGCGCGTAGGCGCGCCGGTCGAGTCCTGCAATCCAGTTTTGCAGCGCGTTTGGCGCTTCGATGACCGTGTTACGTTGGTTCATGTGCGTCTGTGCCAACTTATTCTCCAAAGCGGCGTGGGGCCTCAAGCGCGGTCGCGCCTGCGTTCAAAAGCATCAGAACGCGATTTTATGGGAGCGTCGTCCCGCCATGCCCGTTGGGTTTCCCCGTTCGCAACCGTGTTTTGGCATCGGGGAGCGCGGCGGGGGAGTTCATGCTCGCCGGCCAAACCGGCCCTGAACCGCGAATGCGAGCAGCATTATAACGCATGCCGCCCAGCCGGCTGCGCTGACCAGCGCGCCCGCGCGAAAGCTGAACGGGTCGTAGACCAGCGCAATTCGATGCTCTCCCGCCGGCACGGCGATGGCTGAGAGCGCGCCGTAGGCTCGCATTATCTCGACCGGCTCGCCGTTGAGCGTTGCCGCCCAGCCCGGATAGTAGGGATGCGCGAGGGAGAGGATGGCAGGCTCCGGCGTGCGGACGGCGATCTCGATCCGTTCCGGTTTGAAGGCCGTGACGGTTGCCTGCGTTTCTTCGGGCGCTTCGCCGGGTAGCGCTACCGGCGGGGCACTTTCGAGCACGGCAACCGCCCGCACATTGATGCCCGGATCGGCTGCAAGCGCCAGCGCTGCTTCCCGATCGTCCACCAGCGAGGCCTCATACAGCAGCGCAGCGAATGGTCGCGGGTCTTCAAGGCGATGCAGGTTGACGGGACCGTAGCGATCCTCGCCGCGTTCGACGATCGTGCTGGGGATGGGCAGTTCTTGCCAATCGCTGAAGACATAGCGAACGGCGAACAGTTCCCAGGCGCGGGGATTGATCTTTTCCGATTCGATCAGGCGGTATGGCCCGTCGAGAAACAGCGGGCTGATGCCGCGCATATCGAGCACGCCATACAGACTGCCAAAGTTGTCCGTCAGCCCGCGAAAGCCGTCGACGCGAAAAACGCCATCGCTGTCCTCAAGCACGGCGGCGACGAGGGGCGGGGGCGTCATGGAAAGCTGTGTTTCGGGAGGCACGGGATCATAGACTGCCTCGGCGTCCATGCCGACGGCGAACAATTCAAAGACCAGCACGGCGGCCAGCAGCCAGCGCGCCTGTGCGCGGGCGCGCGCCGACGTCAGATAGCTGATGACGGCAACGACCGCCGCCGCAACCGCCGTTGAGCGGACAACCGGCCCGACAATGTCATCATACTGCTGGCGCGCGCCGAGCCATGCGGCGACGACGAAGGCGGCGAAGATGAGGCAAATGGCGAACAACAGGCGTAAGATCGAGCGCAGTCTGGCCCCCGCGCTGGCGGGGCGGCTTTGCCAGTTTGCCAGCACGACTGCTCCCAGCGCCGCCAGAACCGCGAGGCTGTTCATCACCAGAACCGCAGCGCGTTCCTGCCCGCGAAAGTAGGCCGATCCGGGCAGGAGATTATAGAACAGGGGATAGATCGGGCTGTTGGCCCCCAGACTCCACAGCAGCGCGACCAGCGCCACCGTCGCCCAGAATGCGGTTTGTGGCTGCCGCTTCACCACCGCGATCAGCGCCAGCACAAGCCCGACAATGCCGGCATAGAGCGGCGAAAAGACGCTGACAATCTCCGGAAAGATGAACTGCACGATGTCCTGAAACGGGAAGCCATTACCTTTGGCGTCGTAGCTCATGCCGGCGCGGGCCGTGCGGGTGAGGTATTCCAGCCCCGGAAGCAGCAATACCGCGCTGAGCGCGAAAGCGACCGCCCCGAAGATGGCGACCATCAGCACGAACGACCGCCAGCCGACGCCGGCGCTGAAACAGCGATAGGCCGTGTAGGCTACCAGAAGCAGCGTCATGAAATAGCTGGTTTGCGGATGGCCTGCCAGCCACGACAGCCCAAGCGCCAGTCCGGTGACCAGCAGCCATGGCCAGCGCACGCGTTGTTCTCGTGTGGCTTCCAGTACGCCAAGCGCGCCGAGCGGCAGCCAGATGGCCGCTTCCAGCAGCGCAAGCTGGAGCAGCGGGTAGCCGGTTGTGAAGCCGCTGTAGCCCGCGATCACCGCCGCGATGAAGCCCGCAAAAACGCTGCCGGGTTGTCGCAGCGTCAGGCGGCGGGCAAAGGCGTACATCAACAGGCTGTAGGCAAGGACATGAAACGTCATCTCCAGTTCGAGCGCGTGGTACGACCAGCCGCCTGCCAGCCGCGCCGCCGCGATCGTCAGAAGGCGCGGGGGATAGAAAACCGCCGCCTGCGTATCGGCGATGAACGGCAGCCCGCTGTTGTTATACGGGTTCCAGAGCGGGATTTCGCCTTCGGAAAGGCGCGCGTACTGATAGGCTCCGAAGGCGACGAACTGACCCGAAAAGTCGCCCTGTGCCAGCGACGCCTGATCGGCGGCGACCGGCGTGAACAGCCGCCAGAAGAACAACAGCCATAGTCCCACCAGGCCGAGGATCGCCAGCACGTCGCTGTGAAGATAGCGCTTCATGGTGTCGCCTCGCGCGGCAGCACGCGCACACGCGTCAGATAAATGTAGTCATCCGCCATACCGCCGTCAGCGGTGACGATCCGCAGGCGCGGGAATGAGCCGTCTTCGGCCTGACGGTACAGCCCGATTTCCAGTTCGTAGATGTCGGGCGGCGCGTCCTCGCGTATGACCAGTTCGTGTGTGTCCTCGACCAGTTGGCCCGGTTTCCAGCTCGAGGTCGGCGCGCTGCCCGATGCGGGCCAGGAGTCGGAACCGGCGTAAATGGTGAAAGTGCGCGGGTCGATGACGTGGGCGAAGACCGTGTAGTCCCGTTCGACCGGGCGCAGCGCCTGCCAGTAGAGTGTCAGCGTGGTGGTATCGCCGGCTCTCGGCGTCAGGTCGCTGAGTTCGTAGCCAACCAGCGCTATCTGGTGGTCGAAATTGACGTGAATGGGATTAGGAACGTCGAGCGCGCTGGCGGCCGGTTTCAGCTCGACCTCTCCAACGGTGAAAACTTCCCGGTCTTGGTCAAAGGTCAGGCGCTGTCCGGTCGGAAGATGATACCAACCGACGTTGACCGTGAGCGTATTCGGTGCGTAGGCGGTCGCCGGAACGCGTACCGCAATAGGGTTGCGCCACGCCCGGCCCGGTGCAAGGTCGCTGGTGGCCAGCACGCCGCCGCCGGGATAAACGTCGCGCTGGGCGATGATGACGCCTTCTCCGGTCGTCAGGTGGATGAACAGACTCCAGTCGCGGCTCAGGGTTTCTCGTACTGCCCAGACTGTTTCCAGATACACGTAGTCGCCGGGCTGCACGGCTGCGCTGGTCACGCTCGCCTCCAGCAGCGCAATCGCGCCGTTGCCGTCCGGTTCCGAGAAAACCGCCAGCGGCTCTCTCGCCGCGTATTGGTCGATATCGATTTGTTCGGGCGCGGCGTAGGCCGGCGCGATGACCGCGAACGGGGCCAGCGCCGAAACGATGAGAAACGCGCTACCGGCAAGGCCGGCGAGGACGGGTTGGAGGCGTCGCGGCAGCCACCAGAGCAGGCCGACTGCCATCCACAGGCAAATGGCTGACAGCGCGCCAAAGACAAGCCTTCCCTGCGAAGCGGGCGTTTCCGCCGTCCAGCGCAGGTAGGCGACGAACGTGATCAGCGGCCACGCGACGGCGATGGCGACTGCCATCCAGCGCTCAACCGGCCAACTGCGCCGGGCGGCATGGCGAATGAGGAACGCTACGGCGCTCAGAAGCGTCAGTCCGCCAAAAAGATTGAACGCCAGATATACGGCATCGGGCATCGGCACATTGACGCCGCCAAAGAAGCCCCAGAACGCCTGAGTGAAGCTGTGTCGTTCGGCCCACAGTTGTTCGGCGTTGGCCGGGATCAGCCGCCTGCCGACCGTATCGAGGAAGGCGTTCAGGCCGGTAGGATCGCCGTACAACTGCCAGTTGCGCCAGTACCACCAGCCCGCAATGACGATGGTAAGCGCGCCGGAAATCAGCCCGCCGATGACGAAGGGCCGCCAGTCGCGCAGGCGCAGGCTGATGACGAGCAGCGCCAGCGCGATGATCGGGATGAGAAAGCCGATGTTGAGCTTGGAGAGCAGGCCCGCGCCCGTAACGATGCCGAGCAGGGCATATTGTCTCCATCCCGGCGCAGCGCGCGCCTGCACCAGCCGCACGATCAGTAGCGTCAGCAGATTACCGAGCAGATTGGACAAATTATCGTTGTTGACCGAACCGCTGATGAACAGGAACATCGGCAGGAAGGCGTTGAGCGCCGCCGCTCCCAGCGCAACCAGCGGCCAGTCGGGAAAAATCGAGCGGGCGAGCAGGTAGGTGACGATGACTGTACCCAGCCCAAGCGCCACGGAGAAGAAGCGGGCGACATGCACCGCCAGCGTCGTGCCCGTCCACGGGAAGGCTTCGGCGTCGCTATGCACGATCATGTTCGCGTTGCGGTCGGGACGGACGACGCCGATGTCGGCATGGGGATTGATACGCCGGACCGCGCTCATGTCCGACGTGTCGATGCCGCCGGTCAGGATAGCGGCGAGCATGTAATAGAGCGGCGGCTGGCCGCCTTCCTGACGCCAGGGTTCATTCGGGTCAGGGCGGGGCAGACCAAGCCGGTTGTCGGCCACATACTTGACCATCGGATAGTGCCACTGCTCGTCGGACGCTTCGAAAATCGGCGTGACGACGCTGTAAACGCTACCGAGAATGACATAGGCCACAAGGATGACGTAGAGCCAGAAACGGTAACTCATCGACGGCGAATCTGCTCGAAAAAAGCTACGGTATCGCGGGCAATCCGCGACCAGTCGAATAACGGGCGAAGCGCTCTCGCTCCATGGCGCAGGCGCTCACGCAAATCCGGCGAATGATAAAGCCGGGAGAGCGCGTTTGCCAGCGCCGTTACGTTTCCGGGGGGAACCAGCAGCATGTTTTCGCCATCGACAAACGTAGGAACGGGTACGGCGGGTTCGGTCGTGACGATCGCGCAGCCATGCTCAATTGCCGCCATCAGTGTGCCGCGACGGTATGAAGCGCCGTCGAGAAACGGCAGCGCCGTCGCGTCGCTGGCCGCCAGAAACCCGGCAACCTCCGCTTCCGGGACAAAGCCGGTGTAGGTAATCATGCCGGTGAGTCCGAGTTCGGCGATCAGCGCGTCAAGCTCGCTGGCATAGGTGGCGTTGGTCGGGTCGCTGGAGCCGGTGCGCCCGCCGATGATGACCAGCCGCGCCGGCAGGCCATCCGCGCGCAACCGGGCGAGGCTTCGCAGCAGCACATCGAGGCCCTTGCTGCGGTTGGCAAAGCCGAAGTAGGCGATTAGCAGGTCGTCGGGTGCAGCGCCCGCGCGTTGCCGGTAGCGATGCAAATCGCCGGGCGGCGTGCGTTCGGTGATGTTGCTGCCGATAGGGATCAGGGCCACGTGAGGCAGTTGCTTCAGCGCCAGCGCGTCCTCATGATTCGTGACGATGCAGCCGGTCGAAGCCCTCGTCAGATGCCGCACGATCCAGAGGCGTAATGGCCCGGCTTTGGGGAACAGATAGGGAAAACGCAGGTCGTGGAAGGTCGTCACCACCGGGACATTGCGGACGAGATCGGGCAGGAAATGAACCCATGGCGACATGGCGTAGGCGGCGGTCTGGTATTGCATGTTCACGATGTCCAGACGGCGCTCGTCTGCCCAGCGGGCGATGCGCCGGACGACGCCGGGTGTCCAGCGTTCCGCGCGCTGGTCGATAACGACGCGCGAGTCGGACGACACGGCATCCTTGCCCGCATAGACGAAGACTTCATGCCCCTGTCCGGCCAGCGTGCGGACGAGGATGTCCGTATAGGCTCCGACGCCGCCCTGCATCGGCGGGTATTCACCCGTGACCATGCCGATACGCATCAGCTTCCCTTCAGGCCGGATCGCAGCACCTGACTATAGGCGCGGATACGCTCGCTGCGGAGCGCGCGTTTGTGGCCGAGCAGCCACTTGAGCGTTTCCAGACCAAGCTGCACGGCATAGTTCGCCAGCAGGAACAACCGCAGTACAGTCGCCGCCAGACGACCATGATACAGCCGGAAGTAGCGCAGCTTGCTCTGTTGAAACAGAATGTGCGAACGCGCTGCAGCCTGCTCGGTGCTTTTGCCGCCGTGGTGGATGATCTCGGCGTCGCCCAGATAAACGACACGCCAGCCGGCATCTTTGGCGCGGCGACACCAGTCCAGTTCTTCGGAATACATGATGTAGCCTTCATCGAGGCCGCCGATCTGTTCGTAGACCTCGCGGCGAGCCATGATGGCCGATCCCTGTACCCAGTCGACGTCGATGGTTTCCCGTACGCCGTTGCCGTCGACGACATAGTATGAATCGAGCAGATGCTTCGGCGCGTAGGGCTGGAGCCACGTGCTTTCAAAAAAGGCAACAGCCAGTGAGGGGAAGCGCCGGCGCGTGGATTGTGTCGAGCCGTCAGTGTTGCGCGTATGCGGCCCGATGAGGCCGACGTCCGGGTTCGCGTCCAGATAGGCGATCATCGTGCCAAGCGCATCGTCCAACACGACGGTGTCCGGATTGAGCAGCAGCAGGTGTCGGCCACGGGCGATTTTCAGACCGAGGTTGTTGGCCCGCGTAAAGCCGATGTTTTCAGCCTGCGCCAACAGCGTGACCTGCGGATAATCGCGCTTCAGGCGCTCGACCGTGCCGTCGGTGCTGCCCGAATCGACAACGATGATCTCAACCACAGGCCGCCCTTCGACCCGCTCGCCGACCGAGACGGGGCTCCGCAGAATGCTGTTCAGGCATTCCACCAGCAGCGCTTCGACATTCCAGCTTACGATGATGATAGAAAGATCGATCAACCTGTTCGACTCGCGGTGAGGAGATGCCCGGCCAGTATACCAAATTTACACTCTTCCAGAGGTTCGTTCATACTTCCATTACATTTGTCGGCCACACTGACAGCGGTTTCCGATGCAGTGAAGGAGCAGACGTATGTGGAAGCAGCGAATCATGTCGCTGGCGCTGGCGGTAATCGTCGCGACAGGCGGTGTGTTTACCGCGCTGGCGCAGGAGCAGCCCGCGGATGGCGAAACGCAAGCGGCGGTGATCGATCTGGTCGTTGGCTGCCCGCGAGTTTCCGTTATGCGAGGGCGTCCGGTTATGCGCGGCTTTCTCCTCGAATCCGGCGCGCGCCTGCGCGATTTGCTACCAGCGTTGCGCGGCGGCCAGAGCGTTGAAGAAGCCATCGAAGCTGCCGGGGGCGATGCAGATGAGGCTGTCGAAGCCATGCTGGATGCCGCGGCTGAACGGCTGAATGCGGCGGTCGAAAACGGGCGGCTGACACGCGAACGCGCCGACGCGCTGCTGGAGCAGTTAGAAGCGCGTCTCGACCGTGCTCTTGGGACGGCTCTACCGGAACGTCACATCACAGTCTGTGTCGGGCGCGGCGTGATCGACGTTACGGCTGATCTGACGGGGTTGACACGGCAGGAAGTGCGGCGGCAGCTTCGGAACGGCGCGACTCTGCCTGAAATCCTTGAAGCGCATGGTTCCAGCGCCGGGGCGTTGATCGACCGGCTGGCCGCCAGTGCGGAAGCGCGGCTGAATGTGCTGGTGGTCGATGGCCACATCACGCAGGAACAGGCCGATGAATATCTGGCGCGGCTGCGCGCTGAATTGGCCGAGCGGCTGGCCAGCCCTGCAGCAGACGCCGATGACGTAATCTAGTTTAGCCCTTGGCTCCGGCCCTTCTCTCAATGCCGCGTTGGGAGAAGGAAAATCCCTCTCTCGACCCGAAGTGCGGTCGGGAGAGGGATTGAGTCCGAGGACTGGTTAGCGCGATAGAAAATTAGCTTGCTACCTGCTGGCGGATGGTAGCGATTGAGAAGCTGCGGACTTGATAGCGCCGCTGCTCAGGTGGGCAGGGCGAAAAGGCGTTCCGCGTTTTCTGTCGTCATGCGCGCCATATCGTCGATGCTGAGGCGGTGGAGCGATGCCAGCCGCTCGACGATATAGGGGATATAAGCCGGTTCGTTGCGTTTGCCCCGGTAGGGTGTTGGCGTCAGGAACGGGCCGTCCGTTTCGACCAGCAGCCGATCCAGCGGGACGCGCGCCGCAATCTGGCGCAGGTCATCGGCGTTCTTGAACGTGATCGGGCCGGTGAAACCGAGGTAGAAACCGGCGGCCAGCGCGCGTTCGGCGATTTCAGCGGGCGCGGAGAACGAGTGCAGCACGCCGGGCCGCTCGCGCAGTGTCTCCGGCAGCGACTTCACCCAGTTTTCCAGAATCGAAATCACATCCTCTCCGGCGTCGCGATTGTGGATGATGACGGGCATTTCCAGCCGCGCCGCCAGCGTAAGCTGCGCCTCGAACGCCGCCCACTGTCGTTCCTTCGGGCTGCGATCCCGGTAGTAGTCCAGCCCGATTTCGCCGATGGCGACGATTTTATCCCGGCTTGCCAGCGCTTCGATTGGCTCCAGATGCTCAGGCGTGAAGCTGGCGGTGCTGTTCGGGTGAATGCCGACTGCGCCGTAGACGCCATCGTAGGTTTGCGTCAGCGCGACAATCGCCCGGCTGGTCTCAGGATCGATGGCCGGGTTGATGATGCGATCTACGCCAGCGGCGCGCGCGCGTTCCACGACGTCCGCGCGGTCCTCGTCATAGGCGTTGAAGTCGAGGTGGCAGTGTGTGTCGATCACCGGGCTTGCGCGTTGCTGTCGGCCTTCAGCGTGTCGTAGTCGGCCTTAACCATCATTTCGATCAACTGCTCGAAGGTGACGGATGGTTCCCAACCGAGCACGCGCTTGGCTTTGCTCGGATCGCCGACCAGCAGATCAACTTCCGCCGGGCGCATGAACTGCGGGTCCTGCACGACATAGTCCTCCCAGTTCAGGTCAACACAACTGAACGCGACTTCGCACAGGCGGCGCACCGAATGTGTCTGGCCGGTCGCGATGACGTAATCGTCGGGTTTGTCCTGCTGGAGCATCATCCACATGGCTTTGACGTAATCGCCGGCGTAGCCCCAGTCGCGCTGGGCGTCCAGATTGCCGATACGCAGCTCTTTTGCCAGCCCCAGACTGATGCGGGCGACGTTCCACGTGACTTTGCGCGTCACAAATTCAATCGCGCGGCGCGGGCTTTCGTGGTTGAAGAGGATGCCGCTGGTCGCGTGCAGGTTGTAGCTTTCGCGGTAGTTGACGGTGATCCAGTGGCCGTAAACTTTGGCGACGCCATACGGGCTGCGCGGGTAGAACGGCGTGGTTTCGCGCTGCGGGACTTCCTGCACCTTGCCGAACATCTCGCTGCTGGAGGCCTGATACATGCGGATTTCGGGGTCGACGTTGCGGATGGCGTCGAGCAGGCGCGTCACGCCGAGGGCGGTTACGTCGCCGGTGAAAACGGGCTGGTTCCACGAGGTTGGCACGAAGCTCTGCGCCGCCAGATTGTAGACCTCGTGCGGGCGCGCCAGCCGCAGCGCGTCGATGAGGCTGGTCAGGTCGAGCATATCGCCGGGAACCAGCGTGATGCGATCCTGAATGTGGCGGATGCGCTCAAAATAGGGCGTGCTGGTACGGCGTACGAGGCCGTAGACCTCATAGCCCATTTCCAGCAGGAATTCAGCCAGATAGGAGCCATCCTGACCTGTGATGCCGGTGATTAAGGCTCGTTTTTGCGACATGGGTACTCCTTAAAGAGCATTGAGGACGCGTTGCCGGCAGTCTTCCAGCACGTCCGCGAGGCTTTGTTCAAAGGGAATTTCCGGTTGCCATCCCGTAAGTTCGCGCAGGCGGCTGGCGTCGCCCCACAGGATGGGGATGACGGCCGGGCGCAGACGCTGCGGGTCTTCGCAGATTTCAATCTCAATCTTGCTGTAACTGAGGAGGATGTTCAACAGCGCGCGCACGCTGTGCGTCTTTCCCGAAGCCACGTTGTAAACTTCGCCGGGAACGCCGTGCTCCATGACCAGCCTGTAAGCGCGCGCCACGTCGCGCACGTCGGTGAAGTCGCGTTCCGGCTCAAGGTTGCCGACGAAAATGCGCGGCTCCTGCTGCCCTTGCTCGATACGCGCGATCTGCATGGCGAAATCGGGCGCGACAAAGCCCTCGCTTTGTCCCGGCCCAAGATGATTGAAGGGGCGCACCCGGATGACCGGCAGGCCGTGGCTGAGAAAATAATGCAGGCCGAGCATGTCCTGTGTCACCTTGCTCACGCTGTAAGGGCTGGCGGGCCGCAGTGGCGCGTCTTCCGACGCCGGCAGGTGTTCAGGCGCGGCAGGCCCGTAAATTTCCCCGGAACTGACGATCAACAGGCGCGGCGGGCGATCCAGCGCGAGGCAGCCTTCGATCACACTGAGCTGCGCGCGCACATTGTTCTCGATGGTTTCCCAGACGGCGTGGAACGAGCGACCAACCGCGGCCAGCGCCGCAAGGTGATAGACCTGATCGGGCTGCACCTTGCGGAAGAGCGCCACAACCGCTTCCCTGTCGCGCAGATCGACGCTGTGCTGGATGACTGAAGTGTTCAGCGCCGCGGAGGGCCGGCCTAGCACGGTTCCGTGAAGCTCGACGTCGGGGACAGCGGTAAGAATGTGCCGGGCAAGATGTCGGCCAGCGAAACCGCCGGCTCCAGTGATGAGCACGCGCACGATCTGTTCCGTTCTGGTGGCTGGAAATCGCTTTGGCAGGATTATAACGGAACTGCCATTCTGTTCATACAGGAATATCGATCACGATCGTCAAACAAGAAGCCCCGGAAACCGGATACGGCTTCCAGGGCTTTCGTTCAGCATCGTGAAAGAGGGCGGGGTGCTTACGAATCGGTTTCGTGGACCAGCACCGCGTAGGATGGCACCCAGCCTGCCGTGCCGTCTTCCAGCTCGATCAGGCTAAACTGGCCGTCGTCGCTCGTGAAGACGAAGTTGACCCTGTGTCCGCGTGTCAGCACCGGCATGCCCGTGCCATCGCCGCCGGGTTCGACAGTCATGGCGATCACGTCGACCACGATCTCGGCCGGGCGTAGCGCCTGCGACGGCGCAGCGGTCGTATCGGGGCCGGCGGGCGCAACCGGCGCGCCCGGTTCGGCTGTGCCTTCAGGACCGGCAGGTGGAGTTGTCTGGCCCGCCTCGACAACCGGCAATTCAGCCACGTTGGCCGGGCGACCATTGAACGTCAGCCGCAGATAGGCGGCCGCCGACCAGCCCTGAATGCCGTCATAGGTCACTTGCAGCCAGTCGCCGGCTTCCGTGCGCCCGCTGACCTCCACCTGCTCGCCTGCCGGGATCAGGCCCAGCGATTCGGCGTTGATATTCGGGTTGCGGCGCAGTTGCAGGTTCGCGCCCGGATCCAGCATAACCGTGCCCACATACGTGTTGCGCAGCGGATCGCGCGTTGGCGTCGGCGGCACACTGACCTCGCCGGCTACACGCCCGCGCTGCGATTCCTCGATGGTGTCGATCAGGCCGCGTTCTTCGAGCTGGGCAAAAGTGATATCCCGGTTCTGATAGAGATAGTCCACCAGGAACAGGGCGTTCACCCAGCCCGTCACCGTGCCGCCGTCCGCTTCGATGAAGCGCACAAAGGCCCATGAGCGCGCTTCGTTCATACCGATCAGTTCCAGTTCCGTGCCGTTCGGAACCAGCGTCAGCGACTCGCCGGCGATATCGGGCGTCCGGCGGATTTGCAGGTTTACGCCTTCATCCAGCCCGCCGACAATCGCCGAAATCGTCGGCTGGGTGGGCTGCGGAGCGGTTATGGCAGTATCACGGGCGACGCCGGGCCGGTTCGACGGGATGGTGATCAGGTTGCGTAGCGGCAGGATGTCGCCATTGGGTAGATGCACCGAGACATAGTGCGAGTTGACCCATGCCTGAATCTGGCCGCCGTCGGGTGTGTTGTAGGTTACGTAGAGCCATGTTTCCAGTCGGGGCAGGTCTTCACGTTCGCCGAGCAGCGTCACGGGATCAACCCATTCCGTCGCTTCCGGCGAAGGCGTCTCGAAAACCGAGAGTTCCGCCGGCCCCTGACGGCCATGAACGGTGAGAACTGCGCCTGCCGGGGCAAGGCCGAGCGAGAACGCCTGGCTGCTCGGATACTGGCGGAGTTGCAGGTTCGCGCCCGGATCGAGCAGGACGCGAGCTGTCGGCAGCGGCTCTTCCGTAGAGGACGGTGCGGGCGCGGGTTCGGTCGGTGCGACCGCAGGCTCCGTCAGCACAACTTCGGATTCCTCGGCGACGGGGATGTCGGCGTCGGCAACGATCTCGCTGGTTTCAGAAACCGCGTCGGCGAGCATTTCGTTACCGGGCGCGCTGGCGACGCCCTGAGCGATACTGGCCGGTTTGGCGACGAAGACTTCCGGCCCACTTTCGCCTTCGGTAATGACGATCTCATACAGCACACCGCCGTAGAAAGCGTCGAGCGGCGCTGCGATTTCGGTGGTTTCCTCGCCTGCGACGATGGAGACGGTCGCGCCGCTTGCGACGGGCGAAATCGCGCCCGTGCTGCTCGCACCCGCGGCGACGCCGCTGGCAACCTCGGCGCCATCGTCCAGCGTCACGCTGGCTGTCGCATCGCCGGTGAGCAGGTTGATCACATTGACAAGCGCATGATCGGCGGCGATACCGCTGAGGTCGGACGTGAAGGTGTGAAGCACCGGAGCGCCACCTGCCGGGGCAACTGCAATCGTGACGTATTCGCCTGCGCCAACCGTGACGTCGCCGGTGACCAGTTCCGTGTCAGAACCCGCCACACGGACAGATACGGTATGGTCTCCGGAGGCTACAGCCGCGAAAGGCGCGACCTCCCCGCCAAAAGCGACGCCGGATGCAAATCCCGTTCCATCGAGCGCCACGTCAACCGGGTCGCCGCCGGGAATGGCATGAATGACACGTACAAAACCGGCGCCATCCTGAGCCTGTGCGGGCGCGTTCAGCAGCGTCGCCTGCGGGGCATCGGCAGAGCCGTGAATGAGCAGAATGTGCGAGATACCTGCGTGAAGGCCATAAGGCGTGGCAGCGACAATCGCGCTGTCGAGACCTTCGCCCGATGGCACGACGGCCAGTTCATAGCTCATGGCCGGAATGTCGAGCGTTCCGTAAATCTGGCCGTAGTTCAGGCCGGAGACAACCGGACGCCCATCCGAGAGGATGACATCAACCACCGGGCCGTCGGGAAGCGCATGGATGGCCGTGAAACGAGTGGAGCCCGGCCGAAGCGGCGCCAGGTCGTCCTGAAACACCTGAAATTCGAGCGGCTCACTTGTCGCCGCGACCAGTGTCTGGGCGGTATTGGCTGCGGGGTTGATCGTCTGTTCCCAGAGCACGGTGGTGCTGTCGGCCTCGGTGACGGTCACGGTGTGCGCGCCCGGCTGCATGGCGATGAAGCCGGATACGCCGCCCGGTTCCAGATTGTCAATGGTGAGCTGGCCGTCTGTGTAGACGTCAATCGCGTCCGCGCCCGCAATGACGTGGACAAAGCGCACCAGCCCTTGACCGTCGGCCTGAGCAAAGACGGTCAGGGCGACGAGTGTCGCCAGCAACAGAGTTGATCCGACGAGTATCAACCGGCTAGCCGTGGTTTTCATAACCGCAACTCCTTTGAAGAAAAATGTGTAGAGTAGCTCCTACGGATCAGGTTCCCTCTTCCCACTGGCTCAGATAGTGCTGCTGTTCAGGCGTCAGTACGTCAATGCGAACGCCCATCGCCTGTAGCTTCAGGCGCGCGATTTCATGGTCGAGTTCGACCGGGATCCTGTGAACCTGTGGCTCAAGCGAAGCGCCGTTGCGGATCATAAATTCGGCAGCCAGCGCCTGGTTGGCAAAGCTCATGTCCATCACGCTCGCCGGATGGCCTTCCGCCGCGGCCAGATTGATGAGCCGGCCATCGCCAAGCAGGTAGATCGAGCGACCGTTGACAACATATTCCTCGACGAACGGGCGGACGAGGCGCGGTTCCTGGCTAGACAGCTTCTTCAGCGCCGGGATGTTGATCTCGACGTTGAAGTGGCCGGAATTGGCGACAATCGCGCCGTGCTTCATCCGGACAAAATGGTGCTCGTCGATGACATGCTTGTCGCCGGTTACGGTGATGAAGATGTCGCCGATCGATGCGGCTTCTTCCATCGGCATGACGCGGTAGCCATCCATGACGGCTTCCAGCGCGCGCAGCGGGTTGACTTCGGTGACGATGACGTTCGCGCCCATGCCCTGTGCCCGGCTGGCGACGCCGCGGCCACACCAGCCATAACCGGCGACCACGACCGTGCGGCCCGCCAGCAGGATATTGGTCGCGCGGATGATGCCATCGAGCGTGCTCTGGCCCGTGCCATAGCGGTTGTCAAACAGGTGCTTGGTGTCGCTGTCGTTGACGGCGATGACGGGGAATTTCAGCGCTCCGTCTCGGGCCATCGCGCGCAGGCGAATGACGCCGGTTGTTGTTTCCTCGGTGCCGCCAACGATGTTGTCCAGCAGTTCCGTGCGCTGGCCGTGAATGGTGCTCACCAGATCCGCGCCATCGTCCATCGTGATATGCGGCTGGTGGTCGAGCGCGGCGCGAATGTGGTCGTAGTAGGTTTCGGTGTCTTCACCCTTGATGGCATAGACCGGGATTTCGTAGTGCGAAACCAGCGCCGCTGCGACGTCGTCCTGAGTCGACAACGGGTTGGACGCGCACAGCACGACATCGGCTCCGCCCGCCTGCAGGGTGTGCATCAGATTGGCGGTTTCGGTTGTGACGTGCAGACAGGCGGAAACGCGTATGCCCTTCAGTGGTTTTTCGCGTTCAAAGCGCTCGCGGATGGCGCGCAGGACCGGCATTTCCTGCTCGGCCCACTCAATGCGATACCGGCCACCCGGCGCTAAATCAAGATTCTTTACATCGTGTTCAACGGTCATCAGGTCTCCTGAGTTGGATTATGGTGAAGGCTTCCACAAAACGCGCGGATTCTAGCACACGACGCACCGAATGTCGTCAAATGTGTATATGAACCCTGTAATCTCGATAGCCGGGGAAAGCGGCTTACCGCTGCGCCGTCGTGACGCTATCCATTTCCAGAAGGCTGGATAACAGCCCTTCGTCATCGAACTGCGTGCGGAAGCGGGCCACAAATTCCTCGATGGTAAAGCGGTGGTTCTGCGTGCCGACGTGTTCCAACGCGTAGGTAGCGCACAGCGCGCCACACTGCCCGGCCAGCTTCAGCGGCCAGCCGGCCGCTATACCGCGAATCAGCCCGGCGCGATAGGCGTCGCCACCGCCGGTTGGGTCTTTGATTTCCTTGGGCGGAAACACGGGTATGGAGATTTGCTCGCCCTGATGGTAGATGGTCGAGCCTTTGCCGCCGTGGGTGATCACGAGGATTTCCAGTTCGTCGCACAGCGCGTCGATGGATTTCCCGGTTTTCTTGCTGATGATCTCCGCTTCATAACCGTTGACGATCATCGCATAAGCGCCTTCCATCGACTGCAACAGCTCGTCACCGTTCAGGCGCGGCACTTGCTGGGAAGGATCATAGATGAACTTCAACCCGCGCTCGCGGCATTCGGCAGCCAGATTGAGCATAGCCTGAGGGTCGTTGGGCGAAATAATGACCAGATCGGGATCGGTGTCCAGCGCGTCTTTCAGCCGGTAATCGCGCGCGTAGGCCATCGCGCCGCTGTAAAACGAGGCAATCTGGTTGTTATCGAGGTCGGTATTGGCGAAAAAGGATGCGGTAAAGACGTCGTCGATTTGCCTGACGGTGCTGGTGTCGACCCCCACGCTTTCCAGCCAGGCGCGGTAATCGCCGAAATCCCGGCCAACCGTGCCCATCAGGCGAGGGCGCATGCCAAGCAAAGCCATCGTGTAGGCGATGTTGGCTGCAACGCCGCCCCAGTGCTTGGTCATGTCTTCGACAAGAAAACTCAGGCTGACCTGATGCAACTGATCGCCCAGCAGATGCTCGCTGAATCGGCCGGGGAAACGCATCAGATAGTCGTAGGCGATGGAGCCCGTCAGTATAACGTTCATCACGATTTCCTGATATTTGGCGGCGTGCCTGCCCTATAACGCGCGGCAGTATACCACAGCCCGGACCTGTGGCTGTAGCGCTGATTTGGCGTAGCGGGCCGGTATTGGGAACGTTTCGCGGCGCGTCGTTGGATGATCGACGGTTATGAGGAGCCTCCCCTGTCTCGTTGCGCGCGTACCCACTGCGGCGTTATAAATTTGGACATGTTCACATCGATCATCTATAGGACATTCGGGTTATTCTGTTCGTAACGCCCGCATCGGAGGACAATTTGGCACTCTTCAATCAAACGCGGCTGACCAACAATGCCCTGCGTCTGGATATCGAAGGCATACGGCGCGGGATTTACAGCGATCGCTATTTTGAGAACATCGTTCACTTGCTGGCAGAGGCTGCGGCCTCTGGCTACACCTTTGCGGGTAAAAGCTCGCGGCCCCTGCCGGACGACGCCGGGCCGATTGACATCTCCGAGATGTATGTCGAAGCGCAGATTTTCCCGCGGCGCGAACCGTACGCTCTGGTTGGCGGCGTCGATATCGCGTTGTGTCTGCTGCGGCACTGTACCGGCTACTGGGAAAATGACCGCTTCGTCGAAACGTGGCAGCATCTCGATGTCGAGGCGGTTGAAGATGGCGAGCTGGCTCCGTATGGCGGCAATGCGGAAGACGTGCGCCCCGTGCTGAAGATTCGCGGGCGCTACCGCGACTTTGCACTGCTGGAAACGCCGATTTTGGGCGTGTTGTCGCGCCTCAGCCGCATCGCGACCAACGTCTATGAAGTGATGAAGGCCGCCAACGGTAAATCGGTATTGTATTTCCCTGCGCGCTTCGATCTGGCGGAAACGCAGGCTTATGATGGCTATGCCTACTGGTTGGGCGTGCAGCGTTACAACCATGAGAGCGGCAAGCGGGTGGCCCCCATCGTCAGCACCAACGCGCAAGGGCTTTTGTGGGGCGGGCTTGGCACCGGAACGATCCCCCACTCGCTGATCGCCGTCTTTCTGGGGGATACCGCCGAGGCGACACTGGCGTTCGCGCGGTTCCTGCCGCTGGACGTGTTGCGTATCGCTCTGGTGGATTTTAACAACGACTCAGCGCGGGATGCCGTCGCAACGCTCAACGCCTTCTGGCCACTGTATCTGCAAGCATGGCGGGACGGCGATATTGAGGGGCAGCGCCGCTGGACGCTGGATGGCGTGCGGATCGACACGTCTGGCGACCTGAGCGACGCCGGGCTTGGGCCGGGGGCCGGGAAAGGCGTCACCCCGGCGCTTGTTCGCCATGTGCGCGCCGCGCTCGACAACGCCTGGCAGAGCTGGGATCTGCGCGAGGACGAAACCGAACTGGCGCGCGCTTATTGCCGTAACACGCGGATCGTGGTTTCGGGCGGTTTCAACCGCGACCGGATCGAGCATTTCGAGCGTGAGGGTGCTCCGGTCGATGCTTATGGCGTTGGCTCGACCTTCCTTCGTAACGATTCGGAGACCAATACCGACTTTACAATGGACGTAGTGCGCGTGCGGATCGCAGGGCAGTGGGTCGATATGGCCAAGGTTGGCCGCCGCGCCTGTGATAATCCCGACCTGCGCCCCGTCGATCTCAGTAGCTTGTAGCGAATGTCATGGATGAAGCGAAACGAAATGCCGGTAAGCGCGAACCGAGGGCGTGGCGTCCTCGACCCGACGCCGACCGCGGGCGCGAGCCGGAACTGATCCCCGCGCGTTCTGGTACGCGCCAGTACTCTCGCGCCGCGCTGGTCGAGCGTATTGAAGCCGCGTTTCTTGAAGAATTTAGCCCGAACAGCCCACCGCTGAGCGAAGCGAAGACGCGCGCTGATCGTTTGAAACTGCTCCGCGAAACCGTGGACTACGTGCTGGCCGTCGAGTCGATTGCGCTCGGCGATGATGAGCGCGCCGGGCTGATGCGGCAGGTATACAGCCGGCTGTTTGGCTACGGCCCGCTCGATGCGCTGATTGTCGATGAGCGCATTATGACCATTGCGCTGGAAGGCGCGACGCGCATTGCCGTGCGACGCGGCCACGGCGAGTTAGAAACGCTCACGCCTGTCTTTGACGACGAACGCCATTTGCGCCAGATCCTCACGCGCCTGCTGGATCACGCGGGCGCGCGGCTCGATGACGACCAGCCTGCGGTCGAAACCGGCCTGACTGTCGATGGTCGCCCGCTGGCCATCACCGTCATCGGCCCGCCGGCCACCTTCGTCCTGAGCGCCGATATCCGCCTGCATCCGCGCCAGCCGCCGGACCTGAACGCGCTGGTTGACAATGGCATGTTGCCGGACGATGCGGCGCATTTTCTGGCGTCACTGGTCGCGTCTCCCTACGGGTTCATCATCGTCGGGGAGGGGGAAACGGGCAAGACGACGCTTTTGAACGCGCTTGCCGCCCGGTTGCCGGAAGCGGATCGCATCGCTACCGTCGAGCGTGCCGGTGAACTGAGGCTGCCTGTTTCGGCGCAGCGCTTTATCGTGCGTTGGCCGGGCAGCGGGGAGACAGCAGTGACGTTCGCGGACTGCGTGCGGCAGGCGCTCGACGCGAACGCTGATTGCCTGCTGGTCGACGAGGTGCGCGCGGAGGAGGCCGAGGCTATCGCGCCGCTGCTGGAAGAGGATGCTCACGTCCCGCGCCTGTTCTGGAGCTTTCGCGGCGTGCCGGATGCAAAGCGGTTGCAGGCCGCGCTCGGTATGCTGGCGCGGCGGGCCAACCCCGGCGCGGGCGAGGCGCCTGTTCACACGCTCTACCGGCGTTTGCCGTTTGTCGTCAGTCTGGCGCGCATCCGGGGACAGTTGCAGCTTTTCAGCATCGGCGAATGGCAGCCGACGCCGGCTTCAGATTATCCTGATTACGTTCTGCTTTATCAGTATCGGGATGGCGCTGCGCGACCGACCGAAAAGCAGCCCCGTTTGCCGGTCGCGCTGGGCTGATGGGATCAATAACCAGAGGCTGCCCGGCTTTGCTGCGCCTGCGTTTCAGGCGTTGTCGTTAAGATAGCGGCGGACAACGCTGATCAGTTCCGCGAGTGTAAAGGGTTTCAGCAGATAGTCCTTGGCGCCGCGCGTGATGGCGTGTTCCAGTGACTTCTCGTCAATCCGGGCCGACATCACGATGAAGGGGATGGACCGCGTATTCGCATTGCTGGACAGGGCTTCCAGCACCTGATAGCCGTCGCATTCGGGCATCATGATGTCGCAGATGATGAGGTCCGGGCGTTTCTGGTGCGCCATCTCAACGCCGGTTCTGCCGTTCGTTGCGCCATAGACCTCGTAACCTTCGAAGCGCAAAATGTCGATGGTGTTGGAAAGAATGTTCGGCTCGTCTTCGATGACAAGAACTGACGGCATTGAATTTCTCGTAGCAGAACGAGTTTTCACTTAATAGTACCGCTGATCAATGCGGAAAGTCGATAAAGAAGCTGTATACGTTATGAGTGACAAATATACTAGGGCATTCTGATGAGAAAGGCAATCGTTCAATCTGCGGCTGCCCGGTCGGGGGCGAACAACGCTCGCGCGCTGTCTGCGCGACCGGCCAACAGCGCCGCTCAGCCTTGCCAGCTACGGGATGGCGCGACAAACTTGGGATGATACGTACGACTGAGGAGTGACAGATGTTGTTGCCAGAATTCTACAATCCAGATGCCGTTGGCAGGCTGTACGCGCCTGACCTGAACCGCGTCGTCGCTGCCGGGCGCACCGCCGGTTGTTCACCTGCCGCGGACGATCAGGAACGCACCCTGTTGCTGCTCGTCGATGCGCAGGTCGATTTTATTCATGCCGACGGCGCGCTGAGTGTGCCGGGAGCCATCGAGGACACCCGCCGCACGATCGAGTGGATCTACAACCGCCTCGACCGGATTACGACGATTGCCGCCTCGTTGGACAGCCATTTGCCGATTCAGATTTTCTTCCCGACGTGGTGGGCCGGGCCGGATGGAACGCATCCCGCGCCGTTCACGCCCATCGAAAGCGCCGACGTGCGGGCGGGGTGCTGGCGTCCGCTTTATGAAGTGGAATGGTCGCTTCAGTACGTTGAGCAGCTTGAAAGCCAGGCGAAGAAAGCATTGATGATCTGGCCCTACCACACGCTGATCGGCACGCCGGGGCATACGATCACGCCCGCGCTTTACGAAGCGATTGCCTATCACACGGCGGCGCGGCAGGCGCAACCCGTTTTCGTCAGCAAGGGGTCGATCCCGAAGACCGAGCACTATTCGATGCTGGAGCCGGAAGTCAAAGTGCCGGAACACCCTCAGGGCGGGCTGAATACCGAGTTCCTCGATCTGGTCGCGGGGTATCAGGCGATCTACATCGCGGGGCAGGCCAAAAGCCACTGCGTACTGGAAACCGTCACGTCGATGATGCGCTATTTTGACGGCCAGCCTGACATGATTCGCAGGCTGCATGTGCTCATCGACGCCACATCGTCGGTCGCGCATCCGGAGATTGACTTCGACGCCATTGCCGAAGCGACCCTCTCGCGCTATGCCGAACAGGGCCTGAAGCTGGTGACCACGCTGGAGGCTTAGGGGAAGAAACGGCGGGCTTTGATTTCGGGCTGGGCATCCCTGCGAAAGCGGTAAAGCCGGGCGGGGCGGCCGCCGGTTTCGCGGTATCCCGACGCGGGTTCAAGGATATTGGCCTCGCGGATTTTCTTGCGGAAGTTGGCCTTGTCGAGCGTGTAGTCGTTCAGGATGACCATATAGGCGTCGTGCAGCTCGCGCAGGGTGAATTCTTCCGGCATCAGCTCGAAGGCCGCCGCGGAATACTGGATCTTGTTCCGCAGACGAACCAGCGCGTACTGGATGATCTCTGCGTGATCGAAGGCCAGCCGGGGCAGGGCATACACGCTGTGCCAGCCCACGGTTTCGCTGTCGCCGTCGAGGTGATTGGTCGCGATGCGCTCCGACGAAATCAGCGCGAAGTAAGTGACGCTGATGACGCGCCGCCGGGGGTCGCGCCCTGGGTCGCCGAAGGTGAAAAGCTGCTGTAAGTAGAGGTCGCGCACGCCGGTTTTGGCGTGCAGGATGCGAAGGGCTGCCCGTTCCAGCGGCTCATCGACGCGCACGCCGCCGCCGGGAAGCGCCCAGTCGTCCTTAAACGGCGCGCAGTCGCGGCGCACCAGGCAAACCTGGAGGTCGCGACTGCGCAGCGTGAAGATCACGACATCTACGGAAACATTTTCCAGCGTGATCGGGGTATCGGGAGGGCTCGTCTGCTGGTTCATCATACTGCCATGGTGACGCTGTCCACACCGAACCCCGAACGACGTCGTTTATTGCTGGCTGGCCAGAACAACCTGATTGAGGACGTCGTATGGCACGCCGCCGGAGTTATAAGTGCGGCCGTTGGCGTTGATAAACTGCGGCTGGCCATCGCCGTAGCGGATCATGACGGCAGGTGTACCGGTGACGCCGAGTTGGCGGCCAAGGGCGACATCGGTCTGTACCTGATTGACCTCGGACGTGCAGTCCAGCACCTGACTGTAGTCGATGCCCAGACGCTCGGCGATGATGCTCCCCATACGGTCGCTGTATTGGCCTGATTCGGCTAACTGGTAGAAGATGTCGTAGGCTTCCCAGAATGCGCCGGGCCGAATTTCGTCAACGCAGACGGCGACCTTGCCCGCGAAGTCGGTCAGCGCGCCGCCGACCGTCGGGAAGAAGCGATACTCAAATTTCGCATTGCCGGTAGCGACGTGCTCCCGAATGAACCGGTCGATATCGTGCCGGTAGTTCTGGCAATGCGGGCAGGCAAAGTCGGCAAATTCGACAATTGTGACTGGCGCGTCAGGATCTCCCAGCACGAACGCGCCATCTTGCGTTCGTGTCTTCTCCAGCGATGAAAAATCGACGGAGGAGGCTGTTGTCCGCCCTGACAACGCGATCAACGCGCCAACCGCGATGACCGCGACGAGGACAATCGCGCCGATAATGGTGAATTGCTGTTTCTTCTTCGGATCCATAGTGGCCCTGCGCTACTTCCTGAGTCTTACAAACCCGTCCAGTTGTGTGAAATATACCTTATCGTTCAGCCTTCTTAAACTAATAATTGATGAGTATTTTCAGAGTTCGCGTGCCGGAAACGGGGCAGCAGCCATGGAACCTGCTTCTGGTAGCGCCGGTAGGCGTCGCCATAGCTGGCCAGCATCCGGCGTTCCTCATACCGTGAACCGATGATGAAGTACAACGTCGCGCCGATGTTGAACGCCAGCAACGTTTCGGTCATCGTCGGGGCGGGCCAGAGTGCCAGCAGCGAGAAGAAATAGAGCGGATGCCGCACAAACCGGTACAGCCCGCGCGTTTGCAGCGGCTCCGGGGGCAACGGCAGCGGCTCGCCCCGGAAGTAGGCCAGCGCCTGAGAGAGGCCCGCAAATCGGCCCAGATCGATCTGAATCAATGACAGGCCCAGTCCGGCTGCGCCGGCCAGCCGCAGGCCATTGAGCAGCAGTCGCAGTAGCGGGGTATCAACCTGCCATACGACCGCGCCCGGACGCAGGGCAACGAGCGCGATCACCGGCAGGATCGTGAGCGCCGCCAGAACGTTATAGGCCAGCCTGTAGAAACCTTCATAAGAGCGCTGGCCGAAGCGGCGAGACGCCCATTGTTTAACGCGTTGTCCAGCTAGCAGGCTGTGGATCAGGCCAAAAGCGGCTATTGCGAGTAAGATAATCAACATCATATTGGTGATAACGCCCACCGGGAGCAAATGCGATGCACGCGGTCGAGATCATCGAAAAAAAGCGCGACGGTCTTCCACTGACACGGGAAGAAATCTCCTGGTTTATAGACGCTTATACGCGGGGGAACTTACCTGACTATCAGGCGGCGGCGTGGCTGATGGCCGTCTATCTTCGTGGCATGACACGCCAGGAAACGGTCGATCTGACGCTGACAATGGCGCGGTCGGGCGACATCCTCGACCTGTCCGATATTACCGACTACGCGGTGGACAAGCATTCTTCCGGCGGCGTGGGGGACAAGACGACGCTGGTGGTGCTGCCGCTGGTGGCCTCCTGCGGTGTGCCGGTTGCCAAGATGAGCGGGCGCGGGCTGGGTTTTTCGGGGGGGACGATCGACAAAATCGAGTCGATCGCGGGTTTTAACGTCAATCTGCCGGCGGATGAGTTCCGGCGGCTGGCGAAGGAAAACGGCATCGTTCTGGCGGGGCAGTCGCTGCAACTCGCTCCTGCCGACGGCAAGCTCTACGCGCTGCGCGATGTGACCGGAACGGTGTCCAGCCTGCCGCTGATCGCCAGCAGCATCATGTCCAAGAAGATCGCCGCCGGGGCGAACGGAATCGTGCTCGACGTCAAGGTTGGCAGCGGGGCGTTCATGCGTAATCTGGACGACGCGCGCGCGCTGGCGCAGACGATGGTGGATATTGGCCGCGACGCCGGGCGTGACGTGATCGCCGCGATTTCCGACATGAACCAGCCGCTTGGCTATGCGGTCGGCAACGCGCTGGAGGTTGCCGAGGCGATTGAGACGCTGAAGGGCGGCGGGCCGGATGATTTCCGCCAGCACTGCCTGCATATCGCCGCGCACATGCTGAAGCTGGCGGGGCGCGGCGAGCGCTGGACGGACGCCAGCGAGGTGGAAAAGCTGCTGATCGGCCAGCTTGAGAACGGGCAGGCGTTCGACAAGTTCCGCCAGATGGTGCAGGCGCAGGGCGGCGACGTGCGTATGGTGGACAATCCCGACCTGCTGCCACAGGCGCAGTGGACGGAGACGCTGGTCGCCGAAACGGGCGGCACGGTGAGTCAGGTGGTTGCTATCGACGTGGCGCGGGCGGCATTTGAGCTGGGAGCAGGGCGCGAGACGAAGGATGACCCGATTGACCTTGCCGTCGGCGTCAAAGTCCATGTCAAGGTTGGCGACGAGGTGGAAGCGGGCCAGCCGCTGGCGACGATTTACGCCAACGACGAAGCGCGCATTCCACGGGCGGCTGCGCTGCTGCGAAAAGCGATTTTAATCGTCGAGGACGAGGTTCAGCCGCTACCGCTGTTCTATCAGGTTTTGTACAGCGACTAACCTGCCGTTTTCGTCGTAACGGTAGACGTTGACCGGAGCGTCTCGCCAGTAGCCGTTTTCGAAGGCGATAGAGCCGTTGAGGCCCTCGTATGTGCCGGTCCGTATGGTGTTGGTGACGGCTGCGCGCCTGTCCTCGCGGTCGAGACTGGCGAGCGCGGCGTCCACGGCCATGCGGGTGGCGTCATACGTCAGGGAGGCGAGCAGACCCGGTTCGGGCGCGAACAACTCACCGCGCCCGTAGCGTCCGGCAAAGGCGGCATCCGGCAGGCTTGCGCTCGAAACGACGGTGATGCCGTCGAGCCTGTCGCGCAGTCCGGGGAACTGTTCGAGCGCCAGAACGTCGCCGCCGGTCAGGGGCGCTTCCAGCCTCGCGGCGTCGGTCACGTCGATGCGCGGCGGGGTGGTGAGGCGTTCGCTCAGGTTTTCGGCGGCGAGTATAAAGACGCGCTCCGTCTGTGGCGCAGCATCCCAGTGGCCGACGACCAGCACGGGAAGCATGCCGAAGGCGGTTTGAACCTCCGGCGTGGTGGCATGGTAGCCCAGCGCGACGACGGCGACGACCAGCGGGTCAAGCGCCAGCGCCGTGGCCCGGTCACGCGCTGAATCAGGACTGCCGCCGTCATCTACGGGCAGCAGGTCGATTTGCAGGCTGGCGCTGTCTTCGACGGCAGCGCGGGCAGCGTAGAGCGAGTTATAGCCGACCTCGCGGTAGCGGCCTTCAAACGGAGCCAGCAGCGCGACGCGCACGACTTCCGGAGAGCGCGCCACCGCGCACGCGCCAAGCAGCAGCGCTACCAGCGTTAAGAACATGCCGCGTCGCGCTCTGACGGGTTGCCGTGTGACGCGCTTCTCCCGCCTAACACCCATTCGCCAGATGTTCTTCATACGTCACGGCAAAATTGTGATAGCCGCTGCCATCACAGCGGGCGCGGAAGTAGAGGTAAGGCGTCGTTTCCGGGTTGATGGCTGCGCGAATGGCCGTGATGCCCGGACTGGCGATTGGCCCCGGCGGCAGGCCGGTGTTGAGATAGGTGTTGTAGGGCGAAAGCGTCGTCGTGTAATCGTCCTGTGTGATCTGTGGCCACCATGTGCCGTTCTCGTGGCCGATGGCGTATTGCACCGTCGGGTCGGCGTCGAGTTTCATGCCCGCGCGCAGGCGGTTGCGATAGACGCTGGCGATGCGTGGCTGCTCGTCGGGGCGCACGGCCTCGCGCTGGATGATCGACGCCAGCGTCACCGCTTCGTAGAGCGTCATATTCTGAGCGGCTGCCTGTGCATGCAGTTCGCTGCCGACTTCCGCGATGAATTGCTGGATGAGTGTGTCGCGCAGCATTTCGGGCGTCACGGTCGCCGGAAGCTGGTAGGTGTCGGGATAGAGAAAGCCTTCCAGCGACGCGCCTTCCGGCAGGCCGACGAACTGAACAAAATCCGGGTCTTGCGGCGCGCCGGGGCCGGCCACGCGCAGGAAATCTTCGCCGCTGAAGCCGAAAAACGGGTTCTGGTCGATGACGTCGACGATCTCTTCCAGCCGCCAGCCTTCGAGGATGCGGAACGGGAACTGGCTGCTGCGCGAGTCGGTCAGGGCGTGGGCCATCGCGGGGATGTTCTGCGTCCGGTAGAGGAAATAGACGCCGGCCTCAAGCTCGCGGTCGAGGTCGTTGGCGCGCACGTAATCGACAAACAGATCGGCGTCGATAATCAGGCCATCGGCGGCGAGGCGGCGGGCGATGGTGCGGGGCGTATCCCCCGGCTCGACGGTAAAACGGATCGGCGTGTCGTCCGTGCCGATGCTGCGATTCAGGTCGTCGCGCCGCATTGCCAGCCGGATTTGCGCGAGGGTCGTCTGGAAGAAATCGACGGGATCGCCCTCCGAAATCACGAACACGGCTCCGACGCAGATGAGAGCGCCGGCAATCAGCAAGGCAATGACGGCGATGATGGCTCTGGCAAAACGGTTCAAGCGCGCACCCTATCCTTCATCAGCGGTGATCAGCGCGTCATTATACCCGCGTCCTGCGGGCTGCTGTCACGGCTTGATCGTGGCGGAGGTCATTCGCGGGCCGGCGGCGGTTCGGCAAGACCGTCACGGAGGGCGTCGAGATAGCTCTGGAGTATCAGGCGGGCGGCCAGGTCGTCTACCGGATCAGCCGGCTTGCGGCGCTGGCGGCGGGCGAGTTCTTTCGCGTCCTCGCTCGTCAACTGCTCGTCCCAGAAGATGATCGGCAGGTCGGTGGTTTCGGCGAACGCTCTGGCCCAGTTGCGGACTTTGTCGGCCTGACTGTACTGCTCCGGCGCGGCGTCGAGGTTATAGGGCAGGCCGATGACGATGGCGACGACCTGTTGCTCGGCGGCGATGCGGTTGATCTTCTCGAAGTCTTCCTTTTTCGACCTGCGCCGGATGATTGTCAGTTCGCGCGCGACCGTGCCGGTGGCATCGCTGACCGCCAACCCGATGCGTGCCAGTCCGTGATCAATGCCGAGCAGCCGCCCGATCATAGCGGCGCTTCCAGCACCTGAATGTCGATTCGCATGGGCAACAGCGGCAGGCGGCCAAACCAGTCGGGCGTCAGGTGGATTTGCGGCATGGTGTTTTCGGCCAGATCGAGTTCACTCAGCAGAAAACGCAGCGCGTCGTCGGTCGTGCGGCCCGCCAGTTGCTCGGCCAGCGCCGGGGGGTTGACCTGCGCGGCCGCCTGTCCCGTGGCCGAAAGCCCGATGACGACGCGGCCTTCCGGGTCGATGTTCTGAACCGTGCAGCACTCGTACTGGAGCGAGTTGGGCACCAGCGCCCGCCCCGGCGGGATCCCGGCGGTAATCGCCGCGAGGGCGATCTGCCGGGCCAGCGCCTCGTCGATGACGCTCGCTTCGACGACGGCGCGCATGGTGAGCGTCAGCGTGTCGGCGGCCTCGCCAACGTCCGCGCTCCATGTCATCCATTCGTCGCGCGTTTCGGCAATGCGAATGGTTTCCAGAATGATCGACTGCGACGGCGCGCGCTGTGCTTCCATCGCGATATAGGCGCGGGCCTGAAGCTGCTGGCGCAACGTCGATAGCAGGCGGTCGCGGTCTTCCTGACTGACGGCCAGTATGGTCCGGCTTTCGCCGCCGCTGGTGGGCGCGATATTGCGGACCGTCAGCCTGTCTGCCAACGGGCCGGCAATCGTGTTGATGAGGCCCGCCTCGACGTTGCCGATCTCGCCGATCGAGTCGGGCAGCGCTTCGATTGGCACTTCGATCTGCCCGCCAAGCTGCGCCGGGGCAAATGCGGTTTCGGTGGTCTGGAAGAAGATCGGCGTTCCGGCGCTGGTGCTGACCGTCGTGCCGGCGGGGATTTCGATTTCGGCGTCGGTCTGATTGATGAACACGACCGAGCCGGTTGCCGGAATGCCGGATACGGCCTGCGTGCCGGTCGTGGGCAGCGTGCCGGTTTCCTCAACTTCGACGCGGATCGTGACCGCCGGGATCACCCGGTTTTCGATATCGACGTCTGTTGCGGCAGGGTCGGCAATTACCTGCAATTCCGCCGGAATGAGACTGCGCGCGGGCATGATCGTTACCACAGCGCCCGGAACCAGCAGCGCCGCCGCTGCCAGCGCAACGACGATGAGGACCAGCAGGGCGATAATGCGGCCCAGCCTGCTCCGCGACGCCGGTTCATCGTCGTCGTCCGGCGTCTCCTTCACGCGGGTAGCGACGGGTTTGAGTTCTTTGGGGTCGGGTTCGCTGGCCGGGCGGTCGTCGCGTGAGGTAAAGACTTTCGACTTGCCCCGCCGCCAGCGCCCGCGTTCGCTCGCGCCAATGGTCTCAAACGTGCTGATGTTGAGTTCTCTGGCCTGCTTGATGACATTCGGATCGTGCGTGACAATGGCCAGACGAATATTGTTGCGGATGGCCTCTCGCTGGATGAGCACGAGGTCGAGCTTGCGGGTGAGCACCGTGCCATCCTCCGGCCAGATGAGCAGAACGCGCTTGCCGCGCAGGAAAGAGAGCCGGTCGCGTACCGTGGTGACATCGTCGCTGGGTTCCAGTTGCAGGTATTCGGCTTTCTTGCTCATGCTTTCCCCGTGGTCAGGAGCGCGTATGACCTCATTTCCCGCGCCTGCGGCCTCGTGCCCCGGCCCCCGCTGCTGCACACTCCAAATCGGCTAAAGCGCGCGATTTAGAGATGGAATGCTCAGTCAGGCGACGCAGCGCGCCGCCCCTGCAAACGGATATCCCCTGTTCCAGTTCCCCTCTCCAAAACACGTTTCTTCGTTTTGGAGAGGCGGTCAGGATGTGAGGTTCGCCTGTGCGATCAGGTCGCGGGCGGCCTTGAGCGCGTTCGGAAGCTGGGAGGCGTCCTTGCCGCCAGCCTGCGCCATGGTGGGCCTGCCGCCACCGCCGCCGCCGACGATCTGGGCGATCTGCTTGATCAGGTTGCCCGCGTGCAGCCCCTGTTTGGTCAGGTCGTCGGTGACTGCGACGATGAGCTGCGGGCGTCCATCGGTCACCGTGCCGAGCACCATGACGCCGCTGCCGGCTGCGTTGCGGAACCAGTCGCTCATCTCGCGCAGGGTATCGACGGGCGTCTCCGGCAGTTGCGCGATCAGCACTTTGGCTCCGTTGATGGCCTCGCTTTGCTGCATCAGCTTGTCAAACTGCGACCGCGCCTGCTCGCGCTGAAGCCGCTCGATCTGCTTCTTCGCCTGCGCCAGTTCGTTCTGCAAGCCTTCGATGCGCTCGCTCAGGGTGTCGGGCGTCGCGCCGACCTGCGCCGCCAGCCGGTTCAACTGGCGCAGGTGATCCTGAATGTACTGCACCGCGCCATAGCCCGTCAGCGCTTCGATACGGCGGATGCCCGCGCTGACGCTGCCTTCGCTGACGATCACGAACGGGCCGATCTCGGCGGTTTCGCTGACGTGCGTGCCGCCGCACAGTTCGTAGCTGTAGCGGTCGCCGTTGCAGGCAATCGTGATCGTGCGGACCTGCTCGCCATATTTCTCGCCAAAGAGCGCCATCGCGCCTTCTTCGCGTGCCTGTGCCAGCGGCTTCTCGACGGCGACGACCGGATAGTTACGCAGAATGATGTCGTTGACCTCGGTTTCCACCTGACGGAGTTGTTCCGGCGTCAGGCGGGCGTCGTGGGCGAAGTCGAAACGCAGGCGGTCGGGCGCGACCAGCGAACCGCGCTGCTGGACATGGTTGCCGAGTGTCCGGCGCAGGGCGGCGTGCAGCAGGTGCGTCGCCGTGTGGTTACGCAGGATGGCGGCGCGGCGCTCGGCATCGACCTCGGCGCGTGCCGGGTCGCCTTCGCGCGGCGTGCCTTCGACCACCTGACCGATATGCACGATCAGCCCGCCGACAGGGCGGCGTGTGTCCTCGACTTCGATCTGCCAGCCATCGCCGCGAATGATGCCGGTGTCGCTGACCTGCCCGCCGCTTTCGACATAGAACGGCGTGTAGCCGAGCACGACCTCGACCTGATCGCCTGTCATCGCGCTTTCCACGCGCGCGCCATCGACGATCAGCGCCAGCACGCGGTCTTCGACCGTCAGATCACCATACGGCATGTGTTCGACGCCGCGCTCGCCCAGCTTGCCCTCGTTCTTCAGGCTTTCGAGGACCTGCGTGTAGAGTTCGACCGCTTCGAGCTTGCCCATGGCCTTGCCGCCGCCGCTGGCGAGCGAGTGTTCGTCCTCGGCGCGATGGAAGCCCGCTTCGTCCACGGTTGCGCCGCGCTCTTCGGCGACGTCCCTGATGACCTCGAACGGCAGGCCGAGCGTCGCCTTCAGGTAGAACGCCCTGTCGCCGGGCAGGACGCGCTCACCGCGCTCCGCCAGTTCGTCGAGCATGGCGTTCAGTTCGTCCAGGCCGCGGTCGAGCGTGCGCCGGAAGTACTGCTCTTCCTTGGTGATTGCCCGCTTGATGGCGTCGGCCCGCTCGACCAGTTCGGTGTAGTGCCCGCCCATGATCTCGATGACGGCGTCGGCGACCTGCGCCAGAAACGGCTCGTTGAAGCCAAGCTTCGCGCCAAACCGCGCCGCGCGGCGAATGACCAGACGGCAGACCGAATCGCGCCCCTTGGGGCCGGGCAGCACGCCGTCGGCGATCAGAAAGACCGCCGCGCGCATATGGTCGGCGATCACGCGGTAAGGCACGATGTTGGCATCGCGTTCGGCGTCGGTGTGGCCCGTCAGCCGCTGCGTGGCCTCGATGATGGGCATGAACAGGTCGGTTTCGTAGTTGCTTTCGACACCCTGAATGACGCTCAGAATGCGCTCCAGCCCCATGCCGGTATCGACGCCGGGCGCGGGCAGCGGTTCGTCATACTGGCCCGTGTGCGCCGGGTCGGGCTGGGTGCGGTTGTACTGCATAAAGACGAGGTTCCACAGTTCGAGGAAGCGGTCGTCTTCGCGCTGCAGCGACGGGATAATGCTATCGACGCCCAGTTCCGGCGTCCTGTCCCAGTGGATTTCGCTGGTGGGGCCGCAGGGGCCGGTTTCGGCCATCTGCCAGAAGTTGGTTTTCGGGCCAAGACGCGCCACGCGCTTCGGATCGACGCCGATGTCGTTGATCCAGATGTCATAGGCTTCGTCGTCGTTTTCGTAGACGGTGAACGCCAGACGCTCCGGCGGCAGTTCGTAGACGTTCGTGATCAGGTCGTAGGCGTAGCGGATGGCGTCGCGCTTGAAATAGTCGCCAAAGCTGAAATTGCCGAGCATCTCGAAGAACGTGTGGTGGCGCGGCGATGGCCCGACGTTTTCGAGGTCGTTGTGCTTGCCGCTGACACGCATGCATTTCTGCGCCGTGGTCGCGCGCCTGTAATCGCGCTTATCCAGCCCCAGAAATACGTCCTTAAACTGCACCATGCCAGCGTTGGTGAACAGCAGCGTCGGGTCGTTGGCGGGAACCAGCGACGATGACGGGACCTGCTTATGACCCATTTCCTCAAAATAGTCGAGAAACGCCGCGCGTGCTTCGGCGCTCGTCATTCGTTTCATGGGGGATGGTTCCTTAAGAAATGGATTGGCTCTGCGCCGGCTGATTATAGTCGCGTGGCGGGGCGGTCACAAGTGGCGTGTGCGCTATGCAATCCCGGCCCCTGCTTCAATCCCGCCGGTGGGATCGGGAGCAGGGGCCGGGAGATGAGCCTTAGGCTGCCAGATGATACAACGCTTCGGGCGAACTCCAGACGACGATGTAGTCTTTGCCGTCGGCATACGTGGTGGCAAGCTGCCATTCGCCGGTCGAGAGGCGCGAGATGACCAGCGGCGCGGGATACCACGGATGCGTCGTCACGAGGATGATCTCATTGGTTTCAGGCGCAGGTGTGTTGTCGTACTCGCTCAGGTCGAGTTCCGCGATGAGCTGGCCTTCGCCATCATCGGGGTTGATGCCGTAGACGAGAATGCGGTTGGTTGCGCTGTCGTAGTAGATGGCGACCGGGGCGGCACAGTCGAGCGCCGGGTTGCGGTTGATGCGACCGTCATAGAGGTTGTCGCACGGAGGCGCTTCGTCGCTTACCGCGCTTACCGGGGCCGGTACGCAGGGTTCTATAATCCACAAGATGTCGTTTGGTCTCTCATCCATCACCACCCCTACAGAAACTGCCGTTCCCTCTGGCAGCTCGGGGAACGAGATCGTGATCGTGTCGCTGGGCTGAAACTGGTCGTACGACTCGTGCAAAAGTTCGCCCGTATCTTCGTTATAGACTTCGACCAACGGCGAGTCTGTTCTGGAGCCTACGTACTCATAGGTGATGGTGATCGACGAGCAGGTGATGGTGTAGTCGATGAGAAACAGATCGGCAGAAACGGCAGTAGCGCCCAGTAGCATAATGAAGAGAATACATGCAGCAATGGCAGGGACGCGCCTGCTTCGGTAGAACATGGAAACCTCCTGCAATATGGCCGTGATGTTGGATTGATAAGCTGTTGATAATGTAGCACGGCCTTATGAGCGGAGAGGCTTAATTTTCGCCCTACCTGCTCCGGTATGGGGCGGTCACAAGTGGCGTGTGCGCTATGCGATCCCGGCCCCTGCTTCAATCCCGCCGGTGGGATCGGGAGCCGGGGCCGGGAGATGAGCCTTAGGCTGCCAGATGATACAGCGCTTCGGGCGAACTCCAGACGACGATGTAGTCTTTGCCGTCGGCATACGTGGTGGCAAGCTGCCATTCGCCGGTCGAGAGGCGCGAGATGACCAGCGGTGTGGAATACCACGGATGCGTCGTCACGAGGATGGTCTCATTGGTTTCAGGCGCAGGTGTGTTGTCGTACTCGCTCAGGTCGAGTTCCGCGATGAGCTGGCCTTCGCCATCATCGGGGTTGATGCCGTAGACGAGAATGCGGTTGGTTGCGCTGTCGTAGTAGATGGCGACCGGGGCGGCACAGTCGAACGCCGGGTTGCGGTTGATGCGACCGTCATAGAGGTTGTCGCACGGAGGCGCTTCGTCGCTTGCCGCGCAGGGTTCTAAAAAGATGTAGTATAAGGACTCCCCCAGTGCCATATATACGGAAACCACAGTTCCCTCCGGCAGCTCGGGGAACGAGAGCGTGATCGTCTCGCTGGTCTGTGCCACGGTGATCGACTCGGCCAACATGTCGTCCGTATCATCGTTGAATACCATGATCCACAGCCAGGGGCCATCGTCGGAGTCTGCGTACTCATAGGTGATGGTGACCGACGAGCAGGTGATGGTGTAGTCGATGATATCCAGATCGGCAGAGACGGCAGTAGCGCCCAGTAGCATAATGAAGAGAATACATGCGGCAATGGCGGGGACGCGCCTGCTTCGGTGGAACATGGAAACCTCCTGCAATGTGTGGCGGTGATGTTGTGAAAGGTGTGACCACTCTCCCCGCTAAAGCGGGAAGCTTCTCAGGACACGCACGGCGCAACCGCCCACGTTATGTCCTGACGGCTCAGCCCAAGCCGTTCCAACGCCAGAGAGAGTACATTTCGGGCGGCGTTGACATCCTGATCCAGCACCAGACCGCAGTGAGGGCAATCGTGAGTTCGGACATGCAGTTCTTTAGCGACAACAGCACCACAACCACTACCCACCTGCGACGTATAGTAAACGAATTGTATCACGAGAAGGATAAGGAGGCAAGCGGCATTCCCCACCCCGTTAAAACGGGGTGTCCCCTGCCGCAATATCTATGTAGCACAAACTTATGAGTAGAGAGGCTTAATTTTCGCGCTGTCTGCTCCGGTGTGGGTAGCGGCGCGGCCCGGCGGTATACTTCGCGGGAGTGTTCACCGGAAAGGAAGATTGGGCATGTTTGATGACGAAGCGCGCGCCTTTTTGCAGCAGCCGTTGATCGCGCGTGTCTCCACGATTGGCGAAGACGGGTTTCCGCATACTGTCCCGACATGGTTTTATCTCGACGGCGACGAGATCGTCGTTATCAGCGAGCGTGCTACGCGTAAGATCAGGAATCTCGCTGCCAACCCGAAAGCGGCGGTGCAGGTCGGCGGCGAGCCGAACGACAGCGCCGGCTATCTGATACGCGGCGAGTTCCGCGTGAGCGATGATGTGGGCAACGAATGGACCAACCGGCTGACGCGCCACTATGAGACTAAGGAAACCGCCGAAAAGCACGTCGAGGAATGGGCGGATCTGGATATGGTGGTGCTGCGGATGCGGCCTGTGTCGGTCGTGAAGGTGTGGAGCGGGGAGAGCGAGTAGGGCCGCCCTCGAACCTCATGTTCCGGCGCGGCTCGCGCTTTATCGCCTTTCGGGGCGATGTTATACTGGGCGCGTCTTCCACCGGGGCAATTACAGGATCGGATATTCATGGCGACAATTGACGAACAGGTCGAGATATTGATGTCGGGCACCGAATACGGTGACCCGCAGACCAAAGAAAATATGCGCCGCGAGCTGCGCGAACGCCTGATCGAAGCGGAGAAGGCGGGCCGCCCGCTGCGTGTGTACTGCGGTTACGACCCGCGCACGGCGGACCTGCATCTGGGCCACACGATCACCATGCGCAAGCTGCGGCAGTTTCAGGAATTTGGGCACGACGTGACCTTCCTGATCGGCACGTTCACCAGCCTGATCGGCGACCCTTCGGACAAGGAGAAGGCGCGCGAGCAGTTGACGCCGGAACAGGTCGAGGAAAACGCCCGCACCTATGCCGAGCAGGCGTTCAAAATCCTTGATCCCGAATTGACGCGGGTGCGCCGCAACGACGAATGGCTGGCGACGCTCGACTTCGCCGACATCATCCGGCTGGCGAGCAATTTCACCGTGCAGCAATTCCTGACCCGCGAGAATTTTGCCAAGCGGCTCGACGCCGGCCAGCCGATTTACCTGCACGAGCTGTTCTACGGGCTGATGCAGGGCTACGACGCCGTGGCGCAGGAAGCCGACGTGCAGGTGGGCGGGCAGGACCAGTTGTTCAACATTCTGGTGGCGGGGCGCAAGCTGCAGGAGGCGATGGGCCAGAAGCCACAGGTCGCCATCATCATGGGCGAGAGCCTGCCGGGGACCGACGGCGAAATCAAGATGAGCAAGAGCCTCGGCAACCATATCCCGCTGATGGCCGAACCGTGGGATATGTATGGCAAGGTGATGAGCATTCCCGACAAGGCGATGCCGATCTACTACAAGCTCATTCTGGGCTACACGCCGTCGCAGCTTCAGGAACTGGAAGACGGGCTGGCTTCGGGCCGGCTGCATCCCAACGAGGTCAAGATGCAGCTCGCCCGCGAGATCGTCGCCATTTTCCACAGCCGGGAAGATGCCGAGGCCGCGCAGCGCCGCTGGGACGAGGTGTTCCGCGGCGGCTCCGGCATTCCGGAGGATATTCCCGAAGCGCCGCTTGCCGCCGAGGAGCGCGTCGTCGATATTCTGCGTCGCCTGAACATGGTTTCCAGCGGGGCCGAAGCCAAGCGGCTGATCCAGCAGAAAGGCGTGCGCCTGAACGAGCAGCCCGTCAGCGACATCATGGCGACCATCACCCCCGAGGCGCTGCCCGCGGTTTTGCAGGTGGGCAAGCGCAAGTTCGTGCGCCTCGTGCCGCAGCGGTGAACCTCACCCCCTAACCCCTGCGCGGTCTCGCTACGCTTCGACTTTGGTCGGCTGCGCCGACCCGCTTCGTCCAAATCGTGTCCGATTTAGAGAGGGGGAACTGGAACAAGGATACCTGTAGGGGCGACGCGGCGCGTCGCCCGCTGCGGGCTGAAGCCCCCAGCGAGCAACAACAAGCCCATTGAAGGGGCTGTGTGGATGGGTTGGTGGTA